>Ga0209410_1000103_pt1 | contig 34402 bp, 29 predicted proteins | sample Mar14436cmmetaG_FD_184135 | JGI IMG/M metagenome (GOLD analysis project Ga0209410, IMG submission 184135) | Marine hydrothermal vent microbial communities from Guaymas Basin, Gulf of California to study Microbial Dark Matter (Phase II) - Marker... ... | reverse complement strand
CGCATGCACTGCGCACATCTCCCACAGGATATTATGTAGTGTACGAGAACCCTCTCCCCAACCTCCAGTCCCTCAACCTTCTCACCCATCTCCTCGACGGTTCCGGAGATTTCGTGTCCCAGTATTATCGGGGTCTTGTAGGGTTTGGCTTTCCCCCTCCTGTAGTTCAAGTCGGATCCGCATACTCCGCTGGCTCTAACCTTGACGAGCACCTCGTCCTCTTTAAGTTTGGGGATTGGAACCTCCTCGAGTCTCAGGGGTTCGTGGGCCGCGTAAAACTTGAAGGCCTTCATTTTGTCCAAAGAGTTCACCTCGACGGTTAGACGCCATTACTCTGGATCGACTTATAAAATGGATGTTTCATTGAGTTGACTGAGAGATGACGGTTTGGGGCGCCCTCTTATCCAGCTAAGTTTTCCTTCTCTCTTCTGCTTTCGTTACGGCCTCTAAAGTCTCCTTAGCGATTATTAGGTCCTCTCTCGTCGGCACGACTAAGACCTTTACTCTTGAGTTTTCAGCGCTTATCACGCCGTTCCATTCGGCTGGGTTTCTGTTCCTGTCCTCGTCAAGGATTACCCCGAGGAACTCTAATCCTTCACATATCTTTGAGCGGATGTAGTGGGCGTTCTCTCCGATCCCCGCGGTGAAGACTATGGCGTCGACCCCTCCCATGACGGCCGCGTAGGCTCCGATGTACTTCTTAACCCTGTAGGCCAGAATCTCTAAGGCTATCTCAGCCCTGTGGTCTCCGGAGTCGGCGGCCTTCTTTATCTCTCTGACGTCGTTGCTTACGCCGGAGAGGCCCAGCAGGCCGCTACGCTTGTTAAGTATCTCGTAGATCTCGTTTAAGGTTAGGTTTTCAACGTCGGCTAGGAACTGGATGATGGAAGGGTCTATGTCTCCGCTTCTGGTTCCCATCGGAACCCCCTCTAGGGGAGTAAACCCCATACTCGTATCGACGGACCTCCCCCGATCGACAGCCGTTATGCTACAGCCGTTTCCCAAGTGGCAAGTTATGATCTTCAGTTCCCGGATGTCCCTTCTCAGAATCTCGGCGGCCTTATGCGAGACGTAGCGGTGGGAGACTCCGTGAAAACCGTACCTCCTCACCCCGTACTTCTCATAGTACTCGTAGGGGATGGGGTAGAGGTAGGCTACTTCAGGCATGGTCTGGTGGAAAGCCGTGTCGAAGACCGCGACGTGGGGGATTCCCGGCAGGAGCTCTCTAAGGATGGTTATGCCCGTTAGGTTCGGGGGGTTATGGAGGGGGGCTAGAGACGAGTACTTCCTTATAGTCTCGATCACCTTGTCGTCTATGACCGTTGACTCGACGAAGTCGCTTCCTCCATGAACGACTCTGTGCCCAACGGCTGATATCTCGGACTGGTCTCTGATAACTCCCGTAGAAGGACTCTTCAGAGAGTCGAGGATAAGTTTCAGCCCATCTTTATGGTTTCGTACCTTAACCCTCCTCTCAACCTCTCTCCCTAGGACTCTCTGTCTGAAGATCGAGTGTTCCTCACCTATCTTCTCGACTATCCCTTGGACTAAGGTTTCCTCACTCTCAATGTCGATGAGGCTATACTTTATCGAGGAGCTCCCGCAGTTTATCACGAGTATTTTCATCCTATCTCCTCCTTGATCTTCCTTTCAGCCAACTCAACTAGCTCTCTCAGTTTCTCTTCGTTCTTCGCCTCGGCTCTCATCTTTATCTGGGGAAGCGTGTTCGAGGCCCTTATTAGAAACCATCCTTCATTATTTATAACTTTCACACCGTCTATTGTTATAGTTTTGTACCCCATCTCGGCGAACTCCTCCGCGAGCTGGGCTACAACCTTGAACTTCAAGTCGTCGGGGCACTCATATATTATATTGGGGGTCGCCGGGTACTTCGGTATGGAATCAACGATCTGGGAGAGTCTTCTATCCTCCTTGGAGAGGAGCTCAGCCATCTTGAGCCCCCCGTAGAGCGCGTCGTCGAACCCGTAGACATCGGCGAAGTATAGGTGTCCGCTGAGCTCTCCTCCCAAAACGGCGTTCTCCCGCCTTATTGTGTTGGTGAGGTAAGCCCGTCCGACGCGGCTAACGAGGGGTCGGCCTCCCATCTCCCTTATAGCCTCCTCGACTGCCATGGAGCAGCTAACGTCATAGACGACTGTGCCGGGCTTGTCCTTCAAGTAGTGGCGAGCCATGATTATCAGGGCTATGTCCCCTGGGATCGTCCTACCCTGATCGTCTATGAAGACGGCTCTGTCTCCGTCCCCGTCGTAGCCTATCCCGAAGTCCGCCTCCTCCTCGACGACGACCTTTACAAGGTCCCGTAGGGTCTCCTCGGTTGGTTCAGGTTTGTGGGCTGGGAACCTCCCGTCAGGCTCGTCGTTTAGGGCTATCACGTCCACGCCCGCCTTCTTGAAGAGCCTAGAGGCTACACCCGAACATGCACCGTTCCCCGCGTCGATGGCAACTTTAAGCCTCCTCTCAACGTTGATCTTTCCCAAAATGAAGTCGCTGTAGACCTTCACAGCATCTTCCCGCCGCTCAACCCTCCCCTTTCCTCCGCTTCTAAAGCGTTTGGTTAGGGCTATCTCCTTAACCTTCTCGAGGCCCAAGCCCTCCGCGAGCATAACTCCTTTTTCGAGGCAGAACTTGAACCCGTTCCATTCGGCTGGGTTATGGGACGCCGTGACCATGACCCCCCCATCCGCCTCGTAGTGGATTATTGAGAAGTAGAAGATGGGGGTCGGTAAAACTCCAACGTCGATCACGTTGCATCCCGTGGAACGGATGCCTTCCATTAAGGCTTTCTGTAGAGGCTCCCCGCTCAGCCTCACGTCTCTACCAACAATTATGGTCTCCCCTTCCTCTAGGTATGTGCCGAAGGCCTTCCCTATCACCTCGGCAACTTCCTCAGTGAGATCTTTCCCATATATCCCCCTAACATCGTAGGCTCTGAAAACCCTCTCTATGGTATCGGTCATATCTCCAACCCCAATGTGGCCAAGTTTATAAACAGTATCCTAAACCACCTCTTTAAAGACTATCGCCAAGGCTCCGTACAGAACGGCGTCTCCTCCAAGAGGGGTTATCATGATCTCTGGAACCCTGTTGAGGGCGTACTCCGGAAGATGCTTCCTGATCGGTTCGATCACTAACCTCGGGTTCTTTAGGGCTACGGTTCCACCAACCGTTATCAGCTCCGGATCGTAAAGGTTTACGACGTTTGAGAATCCTATGGCGTTTGCCCTCCCAACATGCTCCACGATCCGTAGGGAGAGGGGGTCGCCCAGCTTGGCGGCGTCATATATGGATTTAGCCGTTAGGTTTTGGAGGTCCCCTCCTACAATCTTTGAGAGCATGCTCTCCTTGAACTCCTTTTCCCTTCCATGCAGGAGGAGACGGGCGTAGTTAGGTATGTTCTCACCTGAACAGTAGGCTTCCCAGTGGCCTCTCTTCCCGCATCCGCAGAGCAGCCGGCCTTCCATATCGATCGTCATGTGCCCAACCTCATGGGCGTTCCCGTCCTTCCCGAAGAGGAGATGGCCGTCCACGTAGACTCCGCCCCCTATACCCGTGCTTATAGTTATGTAGACGAGGTTCTCGAAGTCTCTTCCAGCCCCAAAGGTCTTTTCTCCAACTACCGCTGTTGAGCAGTCGTTTAGAAGCTTGACCGGAACCTTGAGTTCTCTCTCTAACGGATCTACTATCGGAATCTCGTTGAAGGGGAGGTTCGCGAAGACCTTGATTACCCTCCTTTCAGGGTCTAGGGTTCCGGCTGAGGCAACCCCGACACCCTCAATCCTCTCAAGGCCCAGCTCCGAGGTTACCGTGAGGACCATACGGACCAGCTGCTTCACGATTCCCTCAGGCCCCTTCCTCCTCTCAGTCTTCTCCTCCACTCTAGCGAGCACGTTCCCCCTGTCGTCTCCGAGGGCCGCTCTAACGTTCGTCCCGCCCAAGTCGATGCCTACGGCGTACCGTCTCTTCACCCCCTCATTCACCTCCCATCCGAGTCTCCACTCTAATTACTGAGGTGAACAATTAAATTCTACCCTTAAAGGCTCTTGGGATGGTGGAAGGAGAGGAATATATACCCTTACCGCAGAGTATAGATTGTTAACGTCAAAAAGACTGGAAAAAGGGGAAGAGATGGCTACGTCGGGGCTTAAGGCAGACGTGGAAAGGAAGCGTTTACTCCAGAGGGTCTGTGAAGAAGCGTTGAGGATGGCTAAGCCCAGCGAAGAGGAGAAGAGGAGAACCTTACGGTTTTCACGGGACTTAACTGAGAATCTAAGCGAGAAGTTGAAGTCGGCTGGAATAGAGGCTGAGGTTGAGGTTCAAGGCTCCATCGCTAAGGATACTTGGCTCGCCGGAGAGAAGGACATCGACATATTCATACTGCTCCCCAAAAAGTATGGCAGAGAAGGCTTCCTAAAGGCTCTCGAAGTCGCCAAGAACCTAGCCCGAGAAGGGTGGAGGGAAGCATACGCCGAACACCCCTATATAGAGGCTAAGATCGAGGGCTACACAGTCGATTTCGTCCCGTGTTTCAAGGTTAAGGAAGCCTCTGAAGCGGCTTCCTCGGTAGATAGAACCCCTCTCCACACCCTTTACATGAAACGGAGACTCAGCGACCCGGTGAGGGATGAGGTTCGCCTGCTGAAGAGGTTCATGAGGGGGATAGGAACCTACGGGGCTGAGATAAAAGTCGGGGGCTTCAGCGGATACCTATGCGAGGTCCTAATACTCCATTACGGGTCGTTCCTGAAGGTTCTAGAAGCGGCCTCCAAGTGGAAGAAGGGGGAACTGATCGACGTCGAGAACCATTATAAGGGTAGAAGAGAAGAGGCCGAAAAGCTCTTCCAAGGCGCTCCGTTGATAGTGGTCGACCCTATAGATGAGACGAGGAACCTAGCCTCATCAATCGGGAAGACGAGGCTCAACGAGTTCATAGCGGCCTCCAGAGAGTTCCGGAAGAGGCCCAGCCTCAGATTCTTCTACCCCGGAGACGTGGAGCCCATCCCGGCTGGAAGGCTCCGCGAAGTATTGGAGCGTAAGGGAACATCCATGGTGATCGTGAAGTTCGGCCCGGTTGAGGCTGTGCCGGACATCTTATGGGGCCAGCTCTACAAGTCTCGTAGAGCTATAAGAGGGCTGATCCGACGCCACGGATTCCGTATCATCCGGGACCACGTCTGGAGCGACGAGGAGAACCTCAACGTTCTCCTTTTCGAGCTGGAGAGCCTCCGCCTCCCAGCTGTGAAGAAACATGCCGGCCCACCCTTAGAGAAGGCTGAGGACTGCGAACGTTTCCTCGAGAAGTACCTCAACTCGGAGCTCGCGGTCTCCGGCCCAAGGGTGGAGGGCGACCGGTGGGTCGTTGAGGTTAGGAGACCCTACACCGACGCCGCAACGCTCCTGAAGGAGGAGCTGAAGGATGGGGGGAGAACCCTAGGCGTAGCCAGCCTAGTCTCTAAGGCAATATCCGAGTCGCTTGAGGTCCTCGTAGACCATGAGATAGCCCCCCTGTACAAATCCAACCGGGAGTTCGCGAAGTTCCTAACAGAGTACCTTTCTGGGAGGCCTAGGTGGCTCGAGAGGGATTAAGAGCGTGGATTCGAGCTCACCAAGCCGGATCGTCAGGCTTGAATCCTTGAGGAACGAACCTTACTGCAGAGTAGTCTGTTACCCAAACTACAGCCCCGACGAGTTGGAGCGGCGTCTCGGAGAGATGGCGAGGCTGGGGGTCGAAGCCCTCGAGTTCTCAGGGAGCAGCTTCATCCTGAACGTTCCGGTTCTCGGTAAGGGTTGCGTCGGGGTGGTCGTCGCGGCCTACACGGAGGCTGGTAAAGCAGCTCTGAAGATTAGGAGGACGGACGCCAACAGGGAGAGCATGAAGAGGGAAGCCGAGATGCTGAGGCTCGCGAACTCCGTGGAGGTCGGCCCCAAACTCATCGCAGAGTCCGAGAACATGCTCATGATGGAGTTTATTGAGGGAACCCTCCTACCCGAATGGATCAAAACCCTGAACGGGAAGGAACGTGAGGTTAAAGAGAGGGTTCGAAGGGTTCTCAGAGAGGTCTTGGAACAGTCTAGAAGACTCGATAAGATAGGCTTGGACCACGGAGAGCTCAGCCGGGCTTCTAGGCACATAATAATCGGCCCCGACGAAAGCGTGCACATCCTAGACTTCGAGACCGCAAGCGTCAAGAGGAGGGTGTCAAACGTGACGTCGGTCAGCCAGTTCCTCTTCGTCGGGGGAGGCGTAGCAGAGGCCGTGGCTGAGAAACTCGGAGAGGTTAGGAGAGAGGAGGTTATCCAAGCCTTAAGAGCCTACAAGACAGAGAGGAGTGACGAGGCCTTCCGCGAGCTCCTGAAGGCCTGCAGGTTGATCTGAATCGTCCTGAAAGCAGAGGCTGCGTGTCCTCAGTAGATTGGAACCCCCTCCTTGGGGTCCCTAACAATCTCGTTGAACCTCTCGAGAATCTTCCTTGTTATAGGCCCGATCCTTCCGGCTCCTATAGTCCGCTTGTTGACTTCCCTTATAGGCATGATCTCGGCCGCCGTCCCCGTCAGGAACGCTTCATCCGCGTTGTAGAGGTCGGTTGGGGTCACATCCTTTTCGATCACTGCTAGGCCCATCTCTTTGGCGATCCTCTTGATGACGTTGGCGGTTATCCCGGGTAGGGCTCCGGAGCTGGAGGGCGGCGTTATGAGGGTGTTACCCTTCACCAAGAAGATGTTCTCCCCAGTCGCCTCACAGACGAAGCCTCTGTGATCAAGCATTAAAGCCTCGTCTGCACCCGCGTTATTCGCCTCTATCTTTGAGAGTATACTATTCAAGTAGTTGAGAGACTTTATCTCGTGGGTAGTGGCGTCAACCGGATCTCTCCTAACCCAAGAGATCACCATACTTATGCCCTTTTCGAGTCTCTCCCTGTCGTAGAGCTGGATGGCAGGCTCCGCAATTATTATGACTGAGGGATTAGGGCACTTCCTTGGATCTAACCCTAAATCCCCTATGCCTCTCGTCACAACGAGGCGGATGTAAGCGTCTTTGAGGCGGTTCTTCCTCAGAGTCTCCAGTACAGCCTCAATCATCTCCTCCTTGGTGAGAGGAATCTCCAGCATTATCGCCCGTGCAGAAGCGTAAAGCCGGTCAATATGCTCCCTAAGCTTAAAGACCACTCCACCGTAAGACCTGATCCCCTCGAAGACTCCGTCCCCGTAAAGGAAGCCGTGGTCGTAGACGGATATCTTCGCCTCGGATTTTGGGTAGTACTTTCCATCTATGTAGATGAGGAGTTCATCTCCAGACATAACGTGCCTCCCATAACCCTGTTGAACGCTCTGAATTAGACGGCTCCCGAATAAATCATTTTTCCTATTACCCGATTATCCGAAGAATCTAGGCCTTTGGGAGAGGGCTCTCGGCAGGGCTAGAGGCTTGAAGGGCTTGCCCCTCGTCTGGTTTTTAATCTCTTCTACGAGCTCTTTGAGGCTCATCTTCTTGATCTCGGCTGGCTCCCCAACCTTTTCGGTCCGTCTATCCCTTACGGCTAAGACTCCCGACTCAACCTCCCTCCGCCCCACAACAACTATGTATGGTATCCACTCCATCTCAGCCTCCCTTATCTTCTTCTGCAACGTTAGAGGCCTGTCGTCCACGTCAACCCGGATGCGATGACTCTCCATTCCCAACTCGTCCGCGATCTTCTCGGCGGCCGGTATGAACCGCTCCGAAACGGGGATCACCCTAACCTGAACCGGAGAGAGCCAAACGGGAAACATGGGAGCCTTCCCGTTCAGCTGGTCTCTGTAAGCCTTCTCAAGCATCGCGTATATGACGCGTTCTATAGCCCCGCTTGGAGAGCAGTGGAGAATCAGAGGATGCCGCCTCTCACCCTTCTCGTCGACGTAGGTTATCCCGTACCGCTGTCCATTCTCGGTGTCAATCTGATCCGTCGAGAGGGCTGAAGCCTTGTCGAGGTTGTCGACGAAGTTGAACTCCCACTTCAACACGAAATAGAAGAACTGTCTGTCCCACATCTCTATCAAGGCTGGTTTCCCGAACTCCTTCACCAAGGAGGTGATGAACTCCTTGTTCTCCCTGTAGAAGTCGCGTGTAAACCTCACCGCCAACTCGTAGTCCTCTCTGCCAAGGCCGAAAGCCTCCAAGGTCTCCATGGAGAGCCTAAGCCTCCTCATGACCTCCTCCTTCGCTTGGTCCAAGTCGGCGCAGAGAGCGTGGCAGTCGGGCATCGTGAAGGCGCGGAGCCTCCTAAGCCCCGAGAGCTCGCCGCTCTTCTCCCTGCGGAAACTGTACCTCGTCAGCTCGTAGACCCTTAGAGGCAACTGCCTATAAGATATCTGGGCGTCATGCATCATCAGGAACTGCCCGAAACAGGCGCTGAACCTCAAGAAATACTCCTTATCCTCGGATTTGACGATGTACTGGCGTGCCGGAAACCTGTTGAAGTAGTCCGCCAAGCTTGGATGCTGAAGATCATACATCACAGGGGTCTCAACCTCCATAGCCCCGTACTCGATAACCTTCTTGGTGACGTAGTCCTCTATGAGAGACTTCATGAGGGCGCCTTTCGGGTACCACCTCATGTTTCCGGGGTCGCTTCCAGGCTCGTAGTCGGCGATCTCAAGCCTCTTCATGAGGGTGACGTGGGGCGGAACCTGTCTAGCAACCCTAACCTTTGAGATTTCATACTTGGCGAACTTCTCTAGGTTTTCGTGTCCCGAGAAGTCGAACTCCTCAACCGGAACCATCTTCCCGTCGGGCTGGAGGATGAACCAGTAGGATTTAATCTTCTCTTCAGCCTTCAAAGCCTTCGAGACGACTTCCCCGGACGGCTTCTCCTTAACGGCCTCCCGGGCCGGTAGCACGGTCTTGAACTGCTCCGCTAGGGGATGCCCTTTTATGGAGATCGTGAACTGTTTACACCACCCGAAGGGAGCCCGGTAAGTCTCGATCCCGGCCTCTCTAGCTCGGCGTTCTAGCTCCCTAAGAACCTTGAGTGCTTCCCGGGGCTTCGCGAGGTTGCTACTCAAATGGGCGTACGGATAGATCAAAATTCTGTCAGCCTTAACAGTGTCGAGGTATCCCTTTATGTCCTCGACGGCCCTTAAGACGACGGACTCGTCGTCCCCCTCCTCAACCGACGTGAAGAGGACAACGAGGTCCTCGAGGCGGCATGTCTCCTTCCCGCATTCCTCCGCCTCTTCGATCTCCTTCTCGACGGGTTTATACTCGATGAAGTTTGAGTGGAGCTGGAGTATCTTCAAAGGTTTAACCCCGCTCAAGCGGATACTTTACCGTTCTTATTATGACGGCTTCAGATAAAGATTTTGAGCGTTTTCCTCGAGAGACCGTTCATGTTGCTTGGTCTTCACGTCTAAGGGTTACCCTTATAACGAGGAAACCGTCTTCACAGCGGTATCTCACCTTCTCGGGGATCATCCCTTTCGGGAGGCTGTAACTCCTACTGAAGGCTAGTCTCCCATCCTTATAAGCCCTCACGGTTAGGCTCTCCGCGAATGTTTGAACCTCTATGTCATCCTCCCTGAAACCCGGCATCCTCAGCGTTATTATGTAGTCTTCGGCTTTAACGGTCTTCCCCTCCAGATTCAAAGTTCTCTCGCCGACTCTTACGAATCTACCCGGTTCAAGAATCCATGGAAGGAAGATCATGAGTATGGTGACCGCCATGATCAGGAGAATGATCGTTAGGGCGGCTGTTCCTTCAACGGTCCCGATGAAGAATGGAGGGATTATTATGACCCCTCCCCCTCCTGACCAAGAGATCACTGAAGCCGCCACCATGAGAATCATCCCGAAGACTATGAGAGCAAACCCTAAAGATGCGGTTCCGAAGGACCGCCGCAACCCAATAAACGGCGAGGCCTCCCCGGCCTCCTCTAGACAGCGGATACAAAGGCCTCTCTTCGAGTCGAAGCATTCGGAGCAGACCAGCCGGTTGCATCTTGAACAGATGAAGAAGGCGCCTTCGCCCCCGCAGATTTCGCATCTACTCATCTCGACAAGGGCCTCCGCGCGGTTTCATGTCGCTTGGAACCCCTCTGCCAGACTGGCCAAGTTTGGAAGGAGAACGATCAGCAACACTCCAACCATGAGTAGTATGGAGATGACCATGAACAACCTCGTTAAGCGGCTACCCGACCCAAAGATTATCGGGAACGGCCCTATAAGTATGACTCCGCCGACGCTCCCCCCTCCCTCTACGCCGCGACGTAGAAAGTTCATAATGAGAAGAATCGCCCCAAAGAGAACCATCAGGAAGCCTGCAAGATATAGGATGGTGGCCAAACCAGCGTCGGACATAACCTGAACCCTAGATATCGAAGGATAGAACCCAAATATTTACTTAACGCTAAGGATGAAAGACGGAGAAAACATGGTAAACCGGTACAGGAGAGCTGTAAATCGTGGGAAACCTGCAACCAGAAGAGGCGGGTCCTCGAAGTGAAGAGGTCTTAAGAACCCAAGTGCTCCTTTGCACGTTTTATCAGTTCTGTGAGGGTTTTCTCCGGGATGCCTGTTTCGACGGAGAGTTTCTCAGCTGAGGATTCAGCTAAGTCCTTTATAGTCTTCACCCCCGCGGCTCTGAGCTTCTCAGCCCTCTTAGGTCCAATCCCTCTAATCTTGGTGAGTTCAAGGGTCTCCTCTATCTCCTCTGGAAGCTCTAAGGGTTTAGCTCCCCTCTCGATCATGAGCCTTTTCCAGTTCATGGTGTAGCCTCCGAGGTAGGTCCCCACCATGCTCCCAAGAACCGGCATGAAGACGGGTATGTTAACCTCGTACTCGATCCAAGACTGGTAGGTTATTATGTAACCGAAGAAAACGTTTAAAATTATAAGTAATATGACGGAACCGACTATCGCTGGGAAGATCAAAATAACCTTCAGGTTCTCTTTGACTTTGTGTCCAGTGTATAGGCCGCCGCAGAACCCGCTTGGTATATAGACGGCCCCTAAAGTGATGAGGGTAATCGCCAACAGAGCTTCATTGAAGGCTCCAACCCCCACACAATTGAAGTATTCAAAGAGGATGTATAGACCCCTAAAGAGGAAGGTTCTCAAAAGCAAGGCTGTAAGAAAGTATATTGTGCTCCCCAAAGCTATGTGCAGAGCCAACCTTAAGATTTGCTCTCTGGATTCTTTCATTATCTTCATGTTCCCCAACCCCGCTTATACCTGAGAGTTTCAAGTAGATGGTTAAATATCTCTTGGGTTTTTGGTTGGCTCCATCCTTCTTCAACCCCGTAGAAGGCTATGTAATGGAGCATTCCGTTGCGCATCCAAGAGATGAACATCGTTGTCCAATTGTGAATGTTGCCGTCCCTGTCCCTGTACCCCTTCTCCACCTTCATGGTTAAGTATCTAGCTTCGAACCCGGAGACGAGAATTGTTCCGTTCTCGACGAAGCGTAACGTTGCGTTCTCATTCTCGATCTTCATGTATCTATACCACCTCTCAGCCTCGAAGACGAGGGCTGAGTAGGTATCCGTTAACCCGTTCCTCTCCATATAGTCCCTAGCCGCGTTCTCATCGTAGACTATGATGCTCACGCCGATCATCAAACCGTTCAAATAGGCGCTGACGTTGTAGAGGGCGACGTGGTACACGACTCCGCTCTCGTTCTCGGTCACCCACCTTGAAACCCACCATCCCCTATGGAACTCCAGTTCCAAACATTCAGTTTCCAGATAAAAATAATCTCCGCGAGCATGTTCCGCGACTGTGAGATAGATGATCGAGAATCCAAACGTTATGAGAGAGCCAGTAAGCACTAAAAAGACAACGAACGGTAAGTATCTATATAGGCGGCTTTCCACTAATCCCATCGGAGACCATAGTGTCGGAAAGTGGATATAAATGTGTTGCTAATGTTGATGTCCGGCATGTAGGAGGGTGTGTAGGTTCTTGATCACAGCGATTATTGCCTCCAAATCCAAAGATTACGCGCCTCTCCTACGTTGGAGGAACCTTACAGTCAAGACCGCGGCGACGACGGCCACTACGCCGCCGACCACCTCAACCCACGGAAACTTCCTCTCCAATACCGTGAATTGCTTGCTAGCGCTACAATAAGTGAAGGTTTTGTTTCCTTCCCAACTGGCACTGACGGACCAGTTACCCACCGCGTTCGGTTTAAATGTGAGGGAGAATGTGCCATCATCCCCTGTAGACGCGCTTTTGGTAATAGGCTGTCCCCATACTTGGCTGGGTGGGTTAAACCTAACAATTACAGACACGCCTCGGATGGGGACCTCTGAACCGTTTATGACGGCTACGAGCTTACCGCTGACCTCTAAGATATCCCCAACCGTGACCTCAGACCTCGGCAGGGAGATGTAGATCTTGGTCCTCGTTATGGGCGGGAGCACGGTGAAGTTCACCACTTCAGATGTGGCACCGTAATAGTTGTCGTTCCCGGGCCACGAAGCGTATACGCGCCAGGCGCCCTCCATGTCAGGCGTGAAGGTATAACTGTAGTAAGAGCCCCACGCACCCACATCAGTCCACGTGAAACGTTGGAAAGATATACCATCAGGCCTGATGAAGGTCAAGGTCACAGGAACCTCTATAAAAGGTGTGATGCCTCCGGAAACTGTCACGTCGAGGCCCAGATTAACCTCCCGAGGGCTAACATCGCAAGTGATGCTTGTAGGCACCTTCTCTGCGGCCTCTAGGTTGGGAAGGGCATCCGCAGAGGACATAACAGCCAAAGAAGCCATCAGTACTGTTAAGAAGGTCACCTTAATAAATAGGCTCAAACTTGTACCTCCAAGCTCCCAAATTTAAGTATACGCAAATATCGGGTTCATCTCAAAATTATTTAAGCCTTAAGCCTCTCTTAGATATGGTTCGGTATGGAGTCCTCGTGAGTTTTCTGACGGTGAATGGGACCTTAATGTTCTGGACTTAGCCTTCATTGCGGATAGGGTCCATGGCTCAAGGAAGCCTTAGAGGAGCCGAACCTACCCCAACGCTGTTTCACAGCTTTCATGATCTCCTGCGAGACCTTTCCTTATTAGCAGGTAAGTGTGAATTGTTCGCTTAGAGTTCCTCACTTGGTGGTTAAGGGTTGGCCCGCGATCTCCTCAGCGCGGTGGCATGCGACCCTATGTCCCTGAACCTCGACGAGGGGAGGCTCCTTCCTCTTACAGACCTCTGTTGCGTATGGACACCTCGGGTGGAAGCGGCATCCTAGAGGCGGATTGATAGGGCTCGGAGGCTCCCCGGGGATCACCCTTCTGAACCTAAACCGGTTCGAGGGGTCCGGGTCCGGGACCGCCTCTATAAGCGCCTTCGTGTATGGGTGGAACGGCTCCTTCAAAACCGACCTCGTCTCGCCATACTCGACGATCTTACCAAGGTACATGACCGCTATATTATCCGAGAAGTACTTCGCCGTCGCTATATCATGGGTTATGTACATGATCCCCATACCGTACTTCTTCTGTATCTCGCCGAGCAGGTAGAGGATCTCGGCCCTACTTGAGGCGTCGATCATCGAGACGGGCTCATCCGCAACGAGGAAGATGGGATCCAAGACGAGGGTTCTAGCTATTCCAACTCTCTGCCTCTGTCCCCCTGAGAGCATGTGAGGATACTTCGGGAGGAACTCCTCAGGGGGAACCAGCCTAACATCGGAGAGGGCCTTCAGGACTTTCTCATTCCTCTCCTCCACATCATATCCATGTATGATCATAGGCTCCTCAACTATCTGTCTGACGGTCATGTAAGGGTTGAGGGAGGTGAAGGGGTCCTGGAAGATCATCTGGGCCTTCTTCCTGAACCACTTCATATTGCCCTTTAGGTTTGTTATATCCTTGCCCTCAAAGATTATCCTCCCCGAGAAGGGTTGGATGAGCTTCAGGGCAGTTCTCCCTAAGGTTGTCTTGCCACTCCCGGACTCTCCAACTATCGCCACGGTCTCCCTTCTATGTATCGTGAGCGAAACCCCGTCTACGGCCTTCACTGTCAGGGACTTGAAGAATCCCTTACTCACGTAGAAGTATGTTCTGATATCCTGCAAGTCCATGAGCGCGCTCAATCCTCACCACCGTAAAGCCAGCACTTGACGAAGCGGCCTTCCTCCAACTCGATGAAGGGAGGCTCTAATCCGCATCTACCGAAGGCGTGTGAGCACCTAGGGCGGAAACGGCATCCCGCGGGAGGGTTCACGAGGTCTGGGGGTGCTCCCGGTATGAACTCTGGAACCCTGTCACCCCTCAGCAGAGGAACGCTCGCTATGAGCTTTTGTGTGTACGGATGCTTCGGGTTTAGAAGGACGTCCTCACTTGAGCCGAGTTCAACTATCTGGCCGGCGTACATGACCCCTATCCTGTCGCAGATGTCACTTGCCAACGCTATGTCGTGGGTTATGAAGATCATCGAGATGTTCAGCTTCTTCTTCAGCTTCTTTAGGAGGTTCATGATCTGAGCTTGGATGCTCACATCAAGCGCTGAGGTCGGCTCGTCTAGGATGACGATCTCAGGGTTCAGGACTAGAGCCATAGCTATGACTACCCTCTGCTTCATCCCACCGCTCAGTTCATGGGGATACCTATACGCGAAGTCTGGGGGAAGCCCAACCATCTTGAAGAGGTCCTCAGCCCTCTTCATGGCTTCCCTCTTCTTCATCCCCTTATGGATCATGAGGGGCTCCGCAACTTGGAAACCAACCCTCAAGACGGGGTTGAGGGAGTTCATCGCTCCTTGGAAGACCATGGAGATTCTCTTCCAACGGACCTTACCCCTGAACTCCTCATCGCTTAGATCCATCAGGTTTAGGCCGTCGAGGATCACCTTTCCCTCGAACCTCTCGACATTCCTTGGGAGGAGCCTCATCAAGGCGATCGCTGTGCTCGATTTTCCGCATCCAGACTCCCCGACGAGCCCTAAAGTCTCCCCTCTATTCAGGGTGAAGCCTACGTTGTCGACCGCCCTAACAGGCCCCCTCAGAGTCTTGTAGTAGAGTATCAGGTTCTCAGCCTCTAGGAAGGACATCAGCGCCACCGCCTCAGCCTTGGGTTGACGACGGGCTCAAGCCCGAGCGCTATAAGGACGAAGGTGACGGCTGAGAAGACTATGAGGAGGCCCGGTGGGAGTATCCACCACCAGTAACCGAGGTAGACTGCCCCATTATCGAAGCCGTACTCCAGAATCTGCCCCCACGTCGGTATACTCGGGTCTCCGAGCCCTAGGAAGCTCAGAGCCGCCTCTGAGAGTATAGCCGAGGGAGTGTAGAAGATCATCTGGGAGAGGATGTACGGTGCGACCTGCGGGAAGATGTGGCGTGCCATTATCCTCCACTTCGAGGCCCCTATCGAGACAGCCGCCTCGACGAACGGCGAAGACTTTATCTGGAGTATCATGGAGCGCACAACTATGACTAGGTTCGGCCAGCCGAATGCTATAAGAACCGCTACTATGATCCAGAGTTTTCCACCGAAGATGAACGTCAGGAAGATGAGGAGTGGGAGTTGGGGTAGGTTATTCACGACGTCTGAGACTCTCTGTATCAAGTCGTCGATTTTCCCTCCCATGTAACCCCCCACTATCCCCAGGCTGGCCCCTATCAACGTGGTCAGGAAGGAAGTTGTGAAGCCTATCAGCAAGGCGACTGGGAAGCCGAAGAGTAGGCCTTGGGCCAGATCCCGGCCTAGGGTGTCCGTTCCCATGAGCCCGTACACTTGCCCGCCGACGACGAATGTCACCCTGCCTATCTTATCCTTCCCATCCTTCGCGTAGAGAACCACGGAGAGATTATATATTCCCTTCAGAGGCTTGAACTTCCCATCATCCCCTGGATAACCGAAGATCACCGCCTCGTAGCCCACGTCCATGATATCGGATGGAGCGACGGAGATCTTGTACTCTCTGGCTAGGAACTTGGAGAGAACCATTGCAACGTAGGTGTTACCGCTCAAGATGATCTTTTTAGGCTCGTCGCTGTACCTCACGTAGGGGGGTTTCTCACCGGGTACGGGGGACTCAACTATGAGCGTGTACAGCTCCATAACCCTCCCGTCGGGCCTCTGTACGATTACCTTAACCGAGGGGGCCTTACGGTAGTAGACAACATCCTCGAGCTTTATGGTTATGAATGTTGGGAACTGATTTACGGTGAGCTCGTAGCTCACGTTGTAGAACTTCAGGTAGTGGCCTCCCGAGAGGAAGGCCTTTGAGGGGATGCGGGTTGACATGGAGAAGTGGTTGAGAAACTTCTGAGCCGTGAAGAGGTTAACCCACACGGGCATGGAGGCCTTCGGGTTGTCAGCCCAGTACTTCGGGTTGTTCCAGTAACGTGTCCCATAGTCGAGTGGGAAGTTCAGTAAGGTATAGATCGAGATCACTACAACCGTTAGGAGGAAGATCACGCCAAGTTTGGAGATTCCGCCAGCCCAGAACTCGGCCCATGACTCCTTGAGGTAGCTGCTCACTTATATCTCACCCTCGGGTCGACTATCACGTATAGAACCTCAAGTACGAACCTAGCGATCACGTAGATGAGCGTGAAGACGTACGTGAGGGCTAGGATCAACGCCTCATCGACGGACATTATGGCGTTGAAGTATAGGAGGCCTATACCCGGCCAGCTGAAGACCGTCTCGGTCAGTATGGCCCCGGTGAGGTAGAACGCTAACCCAAGTATAAGATTCGTCAGGATCGGGGGAGCCGCAACCCTCACTATATACCTCCACAAGACGAGCTTCTCTGGAAGCCCCTTGGCCCTAGCCGCGGTCACGAAGTCCTCTTGGGCAACCGTTATGACTATGCTCCTCGTTATGTATATCCATGAGCCTGAGAGAGCTATGACGAGGGTCGTTACCGGTAGGCATAGGTGCCACGCCAAGTCAAGGCACCTCCAGAACGGATCCGTCGGCGGCGGTGTGCTGAACATTCCCCCGAATGGGAAGATCCTTATGTAAAAGGCGAAGACGAGGATGAGTATCATGGCGAGCCACCAAGTGGGTAGGGCGTAGGATACGGCTGAGTAGAGAGAGACGAAGCGGTCTAGGAATGAACCCGGCTTCGTGGCGACTTTAACCCCTATAGCCAAGCTCAATAGGAAGTTCACGATGAGAACAGTCACCATCAGGAAAACCGTGTTGGGCATCCTCTCCAAGATTATATCAGCTATCTTGTTGCTGCCACTAAAACTTATGACTGTCCTAGCGTTGCCGAGGTCGAGCGTGATTATCCTCCAGACCATGCTTGGCATACGGATGTACCACGGCTTATCCAAGCCGAGGCTGGATATCTGGGCCCTCCTATACTCCTCCACGGCCTCATTCAGCTTCTCGGGGTCTGTTATCTTCGTGGCCATCTCTTGGCGGAAGGCCCTAACCCTATCACTAAGTATTGCGCTGAGTATCCTATCCGAGACCCCTGTAGCTCCTATTATGATCACGGTTAGGAAGAGGACGCAGAAGAGTACGAAAAGTAGACTCAACCCTTTGATGGTTAAGGTCTTTCCTAGCCCCAACTCTGCCCTCCCTTCATTCTCCTCCAGAGTTATATGGTAGGAACAATACTTCTATAGATAAGCATTTCGTCTATAAAGGTTCTTAGAGCAACGGAAATTTAACATCTTTACGCACAAAAAGGGGGGAGGTGAACTGGTAGCCCCCGGTTTACTCCTCTATCTTCGTTGGCGGCCTTAGCCTGAGCACCACGGTCACAATTATATCGATTATGACGAGGACGGCCACAACCGCCATAACCGACATCAGGTTGTTCACTGCCGTTGCGATCCTATCTGTCGAGGCCATAAGATCCTCAGTAGCCGTGGATAACTGCGTGGATACGGCGTCACCGACCTCCTTGAAGGCATCCTCCAACGGAAGGACGTTGAGGACATTGAAGTACTCCTTCGCAACGCTCACGTAAGCGATCTTCTCACTGTACGCTGAGACGAAGAGCTCGTAGACTCCGGGTTCTAGGGTCTCGGTGAAGTTGGGCAGCAGCGAGATCATGAACTTAGTCGGCGTCAAGGTCTCCGCCATTCCCGTGGCAATGACCTCGCCGGTCAATGGGTTCTTGATCATGTAGGTAACACCGTCAGGCGGTAGGCCTGTCGTCTCGATCACGAAGAACGTTGAGCCGCCGGGCACTACTATCGGGGTCCCGATCTTCGAGACCTCCGGGACTGCCGGTACACCGTAGTAACACTCACCCTTGGAGAATGGGTAGCTCGGATCCCTGAAAGCCTTCAGCTCCGCGTACTGGGCTGCGGCATCGAACTTGTTCAGGTAGAATGGGCCGTCGCTGATGACCATGTGTTTGTGGGTGTTGAACCAGCTCTTGGCCGCGTTTATGCGTTCTGTGAGCTCCTGAGCGGTTGCGTACATGGTGCCGGAGACGTTGAAGATGTTAGCCAAGTCGTTGAATGAGAGCAGGTCGAGTGCGTCCTTAACCTTCTTGGCGTGATCCTCAAGGTTGACGGACATCCAGGGAACTCCAACCTTCTCTGAGGCGCTCTCTGAGTACATGAGGGTCTTATTCGTGAAGACGACGATGTCCATGGCGGCCAGAACCTCGAATGGGTAGTGCCCAGTCGGAGGGTCGGACCCGATGATGTCGGCGTACTCGGCTATATAATCATCGCTGAAGTGCCAGTAGTCTAGGTAGACCTCCAAAGAGTTCCCAACGATCCTGAAGCCCTTGAACAACGATAGGTAGGCCTTCAGAGGCGCAGATATGGAGGACTCGATCGCGCTCTTATTCTCGTCATACGCGATCTCCCACATCTGGTGTAAGCTATATAGGACATCCGCCCATGTTATGTCCATGCCGTGGTGCCACTTAGACCCGATGTAATTGGATAGGTCGAACGTAACCTTGCTTGTAGCGTTGACACCGGCCCCAACGGCCTCCCACTTGTCCGATGTGGCGTTCCACAGGAACGCGTCGGCTGGAACGGTTAAATTCCCGTCCGGACCGGCTGTGGTAACGGTGTAGTTCCACCTGAACGGCATAGGTAGCCCGCTGAATGGGTCACGCCACGTACATGGATCGTGAACCCCCCTCCAAATATCTATGCTGTAGACGTCGTCGTGGCCGCCTATCGGGTTCCATGCGCTGGCCTCTGTATGAACCCACAGGTGGCCGATCGTGACCGATGTTACGCCTTCCTTGGTGCTGTAAACTTCCCTCAGGTTGAGAGGAGACCTTAATCCGGTGCCTATGTCCTGCGTGAGACCCCTGATCTCAGTCCTTGCGGGGTGTATCTCAAGCCTCGTGGCAGCCCAGATGCGGACAGACTCTTGGATTATCATCTCCGTGCATTGTCTGTAGAGCTCGTCACGCTCGTCCTTATCAGCGAACTCCCCCCGGTATATCCTTATTCCTAGCTCGTCTATTGTGTCGTTTGTGTACTGCCAGTAGCCCTCTTCACCCCACCCCGGTAGCCAGCCGTACCACGGGGCGCCCATCTGGTTGATCGTTGTTGAGTCGTACTTGTCTGGAGCCCCCTTGCCCCATCCCTCCGTGTAGAGGTGCCACTGTAAGTCCGCCGGGTCGGTGAAGTAAACAGTCGAGATAGCCTCGCCGAAGCTCATGTAGTCCCTCTCAACTGTGAAGCCGACGCTCTCTAAAGCTGAGGCAAACATGTCGCCGATCTCTCTTCTCTCGTCCTCGATCCGGATGACGAATTTGATGGTGATCGGGTTGTCGTTGTAGTACCACTTCCCGTCATCACCCAAGACGGCTCCAGCCTCTGTTAGAGACTCATTTATCAGGGCCTTGGCCCTATCCGGGTCGTACTTGAAGTCGTACTTGGCTATAATGTCTTGGATAACCACATAGTCCGGGTCGTAGGAGGATAGGAAGGTGACCATGGGAGCTGCGAATCCCTTGTAGATTTGGCTCACTATGTACTCCCTATCCATGAGGTAGTTGAGGGCGAACCTTACCTTCCTTATCGAGAAGGGGTTCAGCTGACCTTCAGGGGCTGGAGCCGGATTGACGCCTATATCCACCAATCCTGAGGGGGCATAGTATAGTTTTACATTGGGTACGTCCACTAGAGCCTCGGCTTGGGTGAACGTCAAACCGAAGATGTAGTAATCGATGTCGCCTGACATCAAGGCCTGAGCCGCCAGCTCCGCGGGAACTCTCTTGAATATTATTGTGTCTGACGCCGGCCCTTTCTGTTCAGCCACCACGGGAAGCGTAGAGGTGCTCAGAGACATTATGATCATGGCCATTAAGAGTAGCGCTGAAAAACTTAAAGCCCTTCTACTATTCACTTCCTTCACCCTTTAAAGATTCTAGTTAAAACCTTAAAAAGAATGTTGCTTAAATAACTTTCGTATTAATAATTAAAAGAATACGTTAAGATAAGGTTTGTTTTGGTGTTTTTCGGGGTTTGATATGTTCTTAGATTGCTGTAGCAGTACGTGCAGAGGTTTGGGAAGAGTTTCACTGAGAGTATACCTGGCTTTTTCGCATTTACGTTGTTGCAGAACCGTTTCATCCTTTCCTTTAGTGTTCTGAGCCACCTTTAGATGCGGTTTCTCAATCCATGCTTGATAAACAATCTATTTTAGACCTGCTTCAAGAAAGTGTTGGAGGAAGTTGCCGAAAGATTCAACCGTTACATTAAACCCTCTTTTTGCCGATTGCGCAAGTTTAACGCAATCCGCGTTGATTCGCATAAATTCCGGTTTACCCATGAATGAACGTGCAAGTCGATTCTTTAGATGACGCATAACCTAAAATGAGAATTGAGTAATGAGTGTATGCACCCTCCTCCAACCATTAAGTTGCTAGGTTCACCGTTGAGGAATCTTTCCTCTTTGGAGAGGAGCCCCTTTTAACGGCCGAGGCAGATTTTTGGAGTCATCCACAACCAAAAGGCTAGACCCTCTATACTTTTTCTAAGTTCAAACCAAACGCCAAAAGCGCCGCCACCTTCTTCAGGGTTAAAGTAACAGAGTTCCCAGTAAAGATATTTAATGGATTCCTCCACCGCCTTTTACATTATTTTATACTTTGAAGGTAAACGTACAGAACGATCGAAAACCTTTTATATTATTAACGAAACTCTATTTCCTTCGAGGTCTAGAAAAATGGGGTATCGCTTTATCGAGTAACCGGTTTGCCGAGAAGATAAGGATTTTTGATACCACACTGAGAGACGGTGAACAGACGCCTGGAATTTCTCTGACACCCGACAAGAAATTGAAGATAGCTAGGCAGCTCGACCTTCTAGGAGTCGACTCGATCGAGGCGGGTTTCGCAGCTGCGTCCAAGGGTGAGATGGAGGCGATAAAGCTCATAGCGGAGGAGGGGCTTAAAGCCGAGATATATAGCTTCGCGAGGGGTGTGAAACGGGACATAGACGCCGTGATTGAGAGCGGCGCAGACGCAGTCTTCCTAGTGATCCCAACCTCGGACATGCACCTAAAACATAAGCTGCGGAAGAGTAGGGAAGAGGTACTCAGCCTCGTGAAAAAATGCGTTGAGTACGCGAAAGATCACGGTTTAAAGGTTGAGTTCGGGGCTGAAGACGCGACGCGGAGCGATATGGGCTTCCTCAAGGAGATAATAGCTGAAGCCGTCTCAGCCGGAGTTGACATAGTATCTCCCTGCGACACCGTTGGAATACTCACCCCCGAGAGGACGTACCAGTTCTTCTCTGAGTTGAGAGATGAGTTCCCAAGCGTCTTGTTGAGCGTCCACTGCCACGACGACTTCGGCATGGCCGTAGCCAACTCGATAGCCGCCCTCAGAGCCGGCGCGGACGAAGTCCACGTCACGGTTAACGGTCTCGGCGAGAGGGCTGGAAACGCGGCCCTAGAAGAGGTCGTCGTAGCCCTAAAACTCCTATATAATGTAGAGACATCGATTAAGTCTGAACTCCTATATGAGACGTCGATGCTCGTCTCCAGAGTAACGGGCATGCCGGTCCAGCCGAACAAGGCTGTAGTCGGCGAGAACGCCTTCGTTCACGAGTCCGGAATCCACACGCATGCGATACTTTCGGAGCCCCTAACTTACGAGCCCATTCCGCCCGAGATAGTCGGGCGGACAAGGAGGCTTGCCGCCGGAAAACACGCGGGCTCAAGGGGGATCAAGGCTGTTCTAGAGGAGATGGGGCTTCACCCAACAGAGGACCAGCTCAAAGAGATATTCCTCAGGGTCAAGGCTATAGGCGATAAGGGTAAGAGGGTGACCGACGCCGATCTTCTCGCCATAGCCGAGTCGGTTATGGGACTGCCTAAATTTAGAGCCATAAAACTTGAGGAGCTAACCGTTGTCACGGGAGACCACGTAACCCCCACGGCCTCCGTAAGACTGAACATGAACGGCAGGGTTCTAACGGAGGCGGCTACCGGGGTTGGGCCTGTTGACGCGGCGATCAACGCCGTTAGGAAGGCTGTCTCGGCTGTGGAGCCCATCCGCCTAGAGGAGTACCATGTCAACGCTGTTACAGGAGGGACGGACGCGATGGTGGAGGTCACGGTTCGACTCAGGAAAGGGGACAGGGTTGCCACGGCGATGGGGGTCCACGAGGACATAGTTATGGCCAGCGTGGAGGCGATGCTGAGCGGGATGAACGTGCTCGTGATGAACCATGAGAAAAACTCCGGAGAACATTAACCATTCAAAAAGTTTTTAAGGGGAAGACGTGTAATGATAATTGCTTCGTTCCGATGGAGGCTAAAAAGTGAGGGATAGCCGGGTACGGAGGAATCGCTTCATTCATAGCCGATGAAGACTTTAGATGCTATTCTGCAGACTTAGCCTTCCCTCACAACCTCCACGTGGTTTCTTCACAGGAACACGATGCGAGTACACATCATAAAAGGAGGTATGATGGATGGTTGAGATGTCTGGAGCCGAAGCCTTGGTCGAAGCCTTAAAACGCGAAAGGGTTAAGGTGATCTTCGGCATAATCGGAGGAGCCATAATGCCCGTCTACGATGTCTTACGCGACTCCGGAATCAGGCACGTGCTTGTCCGGCATGAGCAGTGCGCGGCCCACGCCGCCGACGGGTACGCCCGCGCCCTAGGTAGACCAGGGGTCTGCATGGCCACCTCCGGCCCCGGAGCCACAAACCTTGTCACAGGAATAGCCACCGCCTACATGGACTCGTCCCCCGTGATAGCCATAACTGGCCAAGTGAACCGGAGGTCCTCAAACACCGCGTACATGATTGGGAGGGATGCCTTCCAAGAAGCCGACATAATCGGCATAACAACCCCCATAACCAAGTATAACTATCAGCTGACAAGCGTCTCTGAGGTTCCGAGGGTGGTGAAGGAAGCCTTCTACATTGCGACTACGGGTCGGCCGGGCCCCGTCCTCTTGGACTTCCCAAAGGACATCCAGACGGAGAGGGCTGAGGTCGAGTTTCCCGGGAAGGTTGAGATTCGAGGTTACAAGCCCGTGACGAACCCCCACCCCCTGCAGGTCAAGAAGGCCGTTGACGCCCTCCTCGAGGCTGAGCGTCCGGTTATACTGGCTGGGGGAGGGGTGATCCTCTCGAACGCGACTCCCGAACTTTTAAAGGTCGCCGAGTTCCTCATGGCTCCTGTGGTCACAACCTTCATGGGGAAGGGAGCCATCCCTGAGAACCATCCGCTCTCTCTCGGATGTATAGGTATGCATGGGTCGCGTGCGGCGAACAGTGTGATCCTCGACGCTGACGTTCTCTTGGCTGTTGGAACGCGGTTTGGAGACCGGTCAACCGGAACCCTCGACACTTTCTGCCGCGACGCAAAGATAATCCACATCGATATAGACTCTGCGGAGATAGGGAAGAACGTCGATGTCGACATTCCGATTGTGGCCGATGCTAAAAAGGCTCTGAGAGCGCTCTACGAAGTCTTAGCCAGCAGAGCCGAGAAAAAGGGAGAGACCGCGTGGTTCAGAAGGGTTAAGGAGCTGAAGGAACAGTACGAGGAGCTATTAGAACCCCAAGATGAAGAGCTCAAACCTCCTAGATTGTTGAGGGAGCTGAGGAAGATAATTCCGGAAGACTCCATCGTGACAACGGAGGTCGGCCAGAACCAGATGTGGGCTTCCCTATACTTCAAAACGTACAAGCCTAGAACTTTCATCAGCTCCGGGGGCCTCGGGACGATGGGCTTCGGCTTCCCAGCCGCTATAGGGGCGAAGACGGCTCGCCCGGACAGGTTCGTCGTGGACATAGCTGGGGACGGAAGCTTCAGGATGACCGAGCAGGAACTCGCAACCTCGGTTGTTGAGGACATACCTGTAACCGTGGTGATCCTGAACAACTCAACCTTGGGGATGGTTGCCCAGTGGCAGAGGCTCTTCTTCGACGAGAGGTACGTAGCCGTAGACTTGAAAGGTATACCTGACTTCGTTAAGTTGGCTGAGGCTTACGGAGCCCAAGGCGTAAGGGTTGGGTCGCTGAAGGAGTTCGTCAAGGCCGTTAAGGAAGCTATGCGCCTCGACGTAACCACGGTTATAGATGTTCCGATCCCGCCTGAAGAGAACGTTCTCCCGATGGTTCCTCCGGGAAAGAGCCTCAAGGAGATGATTGAATGACGACGAATGAGGAGCGAACCCACATAATAGCCGCCATAGTAGAGCACAAGCCCGGCGTCTTGTACAGGGTCTCGAACATGTTCAGGAGGAGAAACTTCAACATAGAGAGCATCTCCGTAGGGCCTATAGAACCTAGGGACTTGGCTAGGATGACCATAACCGTAAGGGGGGATGAGAAGGTGGTTGAGCAGATGATCAAGCATCTGGCGAAACTCATCGACGTCGTGAAGGTGAGCCGACTCCACCCCGAGAACACGGTTTCTAGGGAGCTCGCCCTGATCAAAGTCTACAGCCCAGACACTAAGGCTAGATCAGACATCATAAACTACGTTAACATCTTCAGGGCCAGCATAGTCGACGTCTCAACCGACTCCATGATAATCGAGATAACTGGAGACTCGGATAAGCTCGACGCGTTCATCGAGCTGATGAAGCCATTCGGCATCAAGGAGATTGCGAGAACGGGGATAACAGCCCTCTCCAGAGGAGCGAAGTCCATTAAAATATTATGAAGGAGATTTCATTTCTATTAGTTTACTACCAAAGAGAAGGGATGTTGAGGTGTTGACAACAAAGGTTTATCTTGACCGGGATGCGACGCTAAAAACCTTGGAAGGAAAGACCATAGCCGTTATCGGCTACGGAAGCCAGGGCTCCGCCCAGGCCCAGAACATGAGAGACTCAGGCCTAAATGTCATAGTAGGTCTTAGGCCTGGAGGGAACTCGTGGAGGAGGGCGGAGAAGGATGGCTTCAAGGTCTACCCCATCCCCAAAGCGGCTGAGATCGGCGACGTTATCCTCCTCTTGATACCCGACATGGTTCAGCCTGAGGTCTATAGAGAGTCGATCGAAGAGCATCTCGATGAAGGAAAGACTCTAGACTTCGCCCACGGCTTCAACATACACTTCAAGCAGATAACCCCTCCTGAGAACGTTGATGTCATAATGGTGGCTCCGAAGGGCCCGGGAATCAGGGTTAGGGAGACCTACCTCGAAGGCTTCGGTGTTCCCGCGCTCATAGCTGTGCATCAGGATTACACGGGGAGGGCTAAGGAGACAGCCCTCGCCATCGCGAAGGCTCTCGGATGCACCAGAGCCGGAGTCTTAGAGACAACATTCAAGGATGAGACCGAGAGCGACCTGATAGGTGAACAGACGGTCCTCGTAGGAGGTCTAATCGAACTAATCAAGTGCGGTTTCGAGGTTCTGGTTGAGGCGGGATACCCCCCGGAACTAGCTTACTTCGAAGCGTGCAACGAAGCCAAGCTCATCATGGACCTCATCTACCGGAGGGGCTTCACAGGCATGCTCAAGGCGATCTCCGACACGGCGAAGTATGGAGGACTAACCGTAGGACCGAAGATCATCGACGAACATGTTAAAGAGAACATGAGGAAGGCTGCCAGAGAAGTTCAGAGCGGGAGATTCGCGGAGGAATGGATAAGAGAACACAAGTCAGGCGAGAAGAGACTCAAAGAACTCATGAAAGCCACGGAGAACTTGGAGATCGAGAAAGTGGGCAGAGCCATACGTAGGATGGCTGGACTCGAGAAGTAGAAGGGTCGCCGGCCTTAAAGGTGCGTTTCATGAACATTTCAGAGAAGATATTGGCTCTCGCTTCTGGGAGGGAAGAGGTGGCTCCGGGAGAGATCGTAGACGCCAGAGTCAACGTAGCCATGGTCAACGAGATAACAGGTCCCTTAGCCATAGAGGCCTTCCGCAAGATAGGTGTCAAGAGGGTTTGGGATAAAGACGGCATAGTGATGGTTCTGGACCATCAGGTTCCAGCGGACTCAGTTGAGTCAGCCATACTCCACAAGATCATGAGGGAGTTCGCTAGGGAGCAGGGAACACGTCTATACGACGTTGGACGGGGAGGAGTCTGCCATCAAGTTATGATGGAGAAAGGTCACGTCAGGCCCGGTGAGCTCATAGTTGGAGCCGACTCGCATACCTGCACTTACGGCGCCCTAGGAGCATTCGCGACGGGTATCGGGTCAACGGAGATGGCGGCGGTCTTCGCCACGGGTAAGATATGGCTAAGGGTGCCATCCACGATCCTCGTCTACGTGACCGGCAAGCTTCAGAGATTCGTAACCCCAAAGGACGTCATACTCATGATCGTAGGCGAGATTGGAGCTGACGGAGCCATCTACAAGGCATTAGAGTTCGCAGGCCCAACCGTGGAGGGGATGAGCGTAAGCGGCCGCATGACCCTCTGCAACATGGCCGTGGAGATGGGCGCCAAAACTGGGATAATCAACCCTGACGAAGCGTCCATAGCCTACGTCGAGAGCAGAACCAGCAAGCCTATCAACCCGCTTAGAAGCGACCCAGACGCCGAATACGAGGAGAGGCTGGAGTTCGACGTCTCAAGCCTGGAGCCTCAGGTTGCCTGTCCACACGCGGTGGACAACGTTAAACCGGTCTCGGAGGTCGAAGGCACACCCATAGACCAGGCTTTCATAGGCTCATGCACGAACGGGCGCACAGAAGACCTAGCTGTGGCCGCCGCAATCCTGAAGGGACGGAGGGTCAAGGAGGGAGTTAGGCTTCTAATAACCCCCGCCTCTCAGGAGGTTTACTTGGAAGCCCTAAAGCTTGGGCTCCTCGAGGTCTTCGTTAAGGCTGGAGCATACGTCTGCAATCCTACATGCGGAGCCTGTTTCGGAGGCCACATGGGCCTCTTGGCTCCGGGTGAGACCTGTATAAGCTCGTCCAACAGGAACTTCGTTGGGAGGATGGGAAGCCCGGAGGCCGCGATCTACTTGGCTTCTCCAGCTACGGTTGCGGCCTCAGCTGTCACAGGTGAGATAACTGACCCTAGAAGGCTGATGGCGGAGGTGTGAACTTGATAGTTAAGGGTGAAGCCGTGGTCTTCGGCGACAACGTAAACACCGACGTCATAATCCCGGGCAGATACTTGACGACCCTAGACCCGGAGGAGCTGGCGAGGCACGCCATGGAAGGCCTCGACCCGGAGTTCCCCTCCAAGGCTAGGAGGGGCGTTATAGTGGTCGCTGGGAGAAACTTCGGTTGCGGCTCGAGCAGGGAGCAGGCCCCATTAGCCCTCAAGTACGCGGGTGTCAGATGCATACTAGCCGAGTCCTTCGCCAGAATATTCTACCGGAACGCCGTGAATATAGGTCTGCCGGTTCTCGAGTGTCCCGGGATCTCGGGGATGGTGAGCCCCGGTGACAGATTAACCGTCAACCTGGCTGAGGGGAAGGTTAGGAACGACACGAAGGGATTAACCTTTCAAGCCCTAAAGCTCCCGGAGTTCCTCTTAAACATAATTAAGGATGGAGGCCTAATAGAACACTTGAAGAGGAGGCTTGGAAGACGTGGCCACGTATAGGGTGGCGTTGATCCCTGGAGACGGGATCGGACCGGAGTTGACCGAGACCACGCTCAAAGTGTTAGACGCCGTTCAGAGGAGGTTCAAGCTGAGGCTCAAATTCGTGGAGTTGGAGGCTGGAGACAGATGTTTCGAGAGGAGGGGGGTCGCCCTCCCAGAGGAGACGATCGAGGCTATAAGGAGGTCGCATGTCTGCTTAAAGGGGCCAGTAGGCGAGACTGCCGCCGACGTGATAGTGAGGTTACGCATGCTCTTCGACCTCTACGCCAACATAAGGCCGATAAAATCCTATCCGGGAGTCCCATGCTTAAGGAACGACATAGACCTAGTCTTCGTCAGGGAGAACACGGAAGGCCTATACAAGGGGTTCGAGTTCACCCTGAACGGCGTAGCTTTAGGTTTGAGGGTTATAACGCGGAGAGGCTGTGAACGTATAGCTAGGAAAGCCTTTGAACTCGCCAAGGAGAGGGGAAAGAAGCTGAGGGTAACGGCGGTCCATAAGGCGAATGTCATGAGGGTGACGTGCGGCCTCTTTGCGGAAGTCTGCAGGGAAATAGCCAAGGAGTATCCGGAGATAACATTCGACGAGCAGTATGTCGACGCGGCTTCGATGAGGCTGATAAAGGAGCCGCAGAAATACGATGTCATAGTGACCACTAACATGTTCGGGGACATACTCTCAGACGAGGCGGCTCAGCTCGTCGGGGGGCTGGGGATGGCTCCGGGAGCGAACATAGGGGATAGATACGCCATCTTTGAACCGGTCCACGGGTCCGCTCCTACAAGGGTTGGAAAGCACACAGCTAACCCGTGCTCCATGATCCTAGCGGCGAAGATGATGTTGGAGTGGCTCAGTGAACGTTACGGAGACCCCGTCTGTAAGCGTGCCGCCTCCGCCGTGGAGTTTGGGGTCGCCGAGACCCTGCGTAAGGGTCTAACCGTCCCAGATTTCGGTGGTAGCCTAAAAACCTTAGAGGTCGGCGAGGCCGTAGCTGAGGAGATCATAAGTTTTAAATGTTAAAATTCTCAGCACGCCTCCGCCAGCAATATTAACTTTTCCAACCCTCCTCTTGAAGAGATCCCAATGCTTTTATTTCGGTTAAGTTGATCGGAAGGTTGATGGGTTCTGATAACTTATCGGTTGGTGGAAGATTCATAACGTTCTTGAATAACGAACATCGCATGAAAATAGAGTGGGAAGGGATCAACCCTCCTCTTCGTGGACATCTACTCCTTTCATGTAACAATCGAGTGAAAGCGAAACCGTTTTCTCCGCCAGATCTCCCATCTTGAAGATGAGTCTTGAGAGCTGCTCCAAACCTGTGTCGATCAGCCTGCTCATCCACATTCACCTACCCAAACTTCCCCGTGATGTACTTCTCTGTCAGTTCATTATGGGGGTTCTCGAAGACACTTTTGGTGTCGCCGTACTCGATGAGCTTACCCATATATAGAAAGGCCGTGAAGTCTGAGATTCGGGCTGCCTGTTGTAGGTTATGGGTAACCACAATCACAGTATACCTCTTACTCAGCCTTCTTATTAGGGCTTCAATCTTCGCTGTTGCCGCGGGGTCTAATGCACTGCACGGCTCATCCATCAGTATTATCTCAGGCCTCACCGCCAATGCCCTTGCGATACATAGCCTCTGCTGTTGCCCGCCTGAGAGATTGAAGGCGTTGTCATGCAGTCTGTCCTTAACTTCGTCCCAGAGGGCTGCTTCCCTGAGGCTTCTCTCCACAATCTCGTCGAGTTCCCTCCCACTTGCCGTCTTGTGAATCCTCGGCCCGAACGCAACGTTTTCATATATCGACTTTGGAAAGGGGTTGGGCTTCTGGAACACCATCCCAACCTTCCTTCTTAACTCGTAGACGTTTATGCTTCCGTCATAAATGTTGTGTCCATCTATGTATATCTCGCCGGATGTCCGGCAGCCGTATATGAGCTCGTTCATCCTGTTGATCGCTCTTATCAGGGTTGTCTTTCCACATCCGGAAGGGCCCATGATCGCTGTAACAGCGTTTTTCCTGATCTTGAAACTTATGTCTTTCAGGACATGGTTGTCTCCAAACCAGACGTTTAGGTTCCTAATATCTATCTTAGTCTCATTAACCATGCTAACATCACCCCTTCATTCTCAACCACGGCTGCCTCCTCCTGTAATGGATCCTCAATAAAATCGCGGAGAGTGAGAGTAAGGTGACGATCATAAAGAGAACTAGGGCTATCCCAAAGACTCTCTGGGCTGGAGTTCCCAGGGCAACTATTTGGACGAAGAGGTTATAGGAAAGCGCCATTACAGGCTCTAAAGGGGATTTCGGTAATCCCCTTGTTATGAGAACGCATGATGTGAAGAGTATAGCCGCGGTCTCTCCGGCTACTCTGGCTATCCCTAAGATCACGCTTGTAACCACTCCTGGCGCGGCTGCCGGGAGAGTTGTTGAGCTTACCGCCTTCCATCTAGTAGCTCCTAAGGCCAGAGCTGCCTCCTTGAAGGATGCTGGAACCATCCTCAAGGCTTCCTCAGACCCCCTTATAACTATGGGAAGCATCATCAGAGCTAAGGTCAACCAGCCGGCTGCGAGGGATACTCCGAGTCCGAGATGTCGACAGAAGAAAGTGTAGCCGAATAGGCCTATCACTATCGATGGGACGCCAGCTAAATTGTTGATCGCTTGGTCTATGATACGCGTCAGCCTTCCGCTCGGGGCATACTCCACCAAGTAGATGGCGGCTAAAACGCCTATTGGACCGGCAACCCCCGCGGCCCCAAGCAGCAAGTATATGGTGCCCACGATCATCTCGAACATTCCCCCTCGGAGTGCGCTCAGGGTAAATAGCTCCCACCTCAGAGTTCCGATTCCAGTCAAGAGCAGGCTGAGAATCCACGAGAATGTGAGCATACAGATAAGCGTGGGTGCTCCGAGAATTGCGAAGATCACTCTCTCCTCGGCTTGGTCGCTCATAGCTGAACACCTCTCTTTACGGGTCCTCTCCTGACGATTACGTCAGCAATGGTGTTTACGACAAATGTGGTGATGAAGAGGATCAGTCCTAACCCGAATAATGCGCTGTATTCTAAGCTTCCGACGGCCGCCTCTCCCATCTGCATCGCTATAACTGCTGTAACCGGATATACTGGAGCCAGATAATTCCAAGGAGGTGTGGGAACCATAGCCACATTCCCCGCTACCATGAGGACCGCGACGGTTTCGCCTATGGCTCTCCCGAAACCCAGCATTACGCTTGCCAACATACCAGATTTGGAGAGGGGTAGAACAACATTCCTTATAGTTTGCCACTTGGACGCTCCAAGAGCGAGTGCGGCTTCCTTATACTCACTCGGCACGGCTGAGATCGTTTCTCCTGAGACGCCGACGATCGTTGGGAGCGCCATTATGGCTAGTATTAGAGAGGCTGTCAATGCTGTTGCTCCGGAATGAAGCCCAAAAAAGGATGCTATCAAAGGAGCTAGGAAAGTTACTCCTATGAACCCATAGATTACTGAGGGTATGGAAGCGAGGAGTTCTATGACGGATTTGATTGGGTCTCGGAGCTGGAATGGCAGAACCTCAGCGATGAATATGGATGTGCATATCCCAAGGGGAACGGAGATCAAAAGCGCGCCGGATACGACCATGAGAGAACCGTACATCAACGGGAAACCTCCGTACAGGTCGGAGTTGGTTTCCCATCTCTTACCGAGGATCAGCTGCACGCCCAGTCTTGCGAAGGCAAGTGAGCCCTCCTTAATCACAAAGAGAAGCATCAATAAGAGGATCACTACGGAGAAAGAAGCGCAAATGAATAAGACGAACTCTATAAGCTGACTCTTCAAATGCATAAAAAGTTTGGGAAGGCCTTTTAGGAAGCTTCGTGTTTCCACTTCAAACACCCGCCGGGTATCTTGGAAGCTTCAGGAATCCTTGTTCCTCCACTATCTCTTGTCCTTCCGGGCTTAGAACGAAGTCGATGAATCTGTCAGTTAATGATCCACTCTCAGGTCTGGTGGTGGTGACCAAGTATAGGTATCGCGATATCGGATACTTGAAGCTGGCAATGCTCTCTATGGAGGGGTAGATGTATGGTTTGCCTTCTTCCTCGGCTAAGGCTACAACAACCATGTTAGAGGTTATGAAGCCGAAGCCTACGTATCCTATCGAGTATGGGGTGGTCTCAATCGTCGTCTTCACCGCTGGGTTGCTCGGACGGACATGAGCTGCATCAGTCACACTGTAACCGTACGGCTCCATCACATACTCCTCGAAGGTTCCTCTCGTCCCCGAACCCGGCTCTCTGACGACAACATAAATGGGCTCATCGGGTAAACTAGGATCAACCTCACTCCATCTTGTGTAGATTCCAGCGAAGATCTTGCCTACCTCCTGCAGTGTTAGCTTTAAGGTTTCGTTGACCGATGGGTGAACTACTACGCAGACGGCGTCCAACGCTATGGGATGTAGCCATAAAGCGACACCCTTCTCCTTTGCGTCGTCTATCTCCTTCTGTTTAGGAGGCCTAGAAGCCATGCCGATGTCGACCACTCCATCTATAACTTCACTGTAGCCCCGGCCCGACCCGCCACCCGTAACCGTGATGCTGGTTCCAGCGTACTTGTTCATGAAAGCGATGGCGCATGCGTTAGCTATGGGTAAAACCGTTGTTGAGCCTGAGATGCTTATGCTATCAGTGCGCCAGGCACTATCTTCCTCCCAGACTACGGTTGGAGGTGATAGCAGCGGGTTCACATAGTAGCCGCTGGCGAACCCAACGATAAACAGTAGACTCATCGCCATAATGGCGCGTGAAGTCGGGATGCTTCCATGCAATCTTCGTTCACCTTCATTCGTCCATAATTTTGAATGAGTCATATATACTTTCTCGACATAAACTATAGAATATGTAAATATGCATTGAGGCTCCATATAATATTTCTTAATCTATATATGTGGTTGATCCCCATGAGTTTACCCATAGAATCGAAAGATTGTTCAGAAACACTAAAAGAACGGACAAGACATTTCTACAACAACTTCCCAAACAACTCAACAATCAAGAGCGTAAAAACCTACGTGGAGACATTCGCCACACGGTACAGCATACTGCTCAAAACAAAAACTTGACAACATCTCCTGGTTGAGGAAAACTTTTTATATAAAAATATCTACTGAGTATCTCTCGTTTCATAGAAGATGGAGGAGAAGCGTATAAGGAGGAGTAGTTTCCTACACCATTAGAGAATCGTCCGAGTTCTTCCGGAAAGGTTTAGCTGGTTTGCTCCTCCTCGACCTCCGTGGACGTTATCGAGAGAGATATTATGGCGCTCTAGGTTTTAGAGTTGAATCTTTAAGGCTGATAGGTGTGAAGGTGACCCAAACTTGGGGAGGTACGTGAGAATCTTCGATACAACCCTCAGGGATGGAGAGCAGACGCCGGGAGTATCCCTGACGCCTGAAGAGAAGTTTGAGATAGGGGTTCAGCTCGACAAGCTCGGGGTCGACGTGATAGAGGCCGGTTTCCCCTCCGCCTCTGAAGGAGAACGAAAAGCCGTCAGAGAACTAGCACATGCCGGACTCAAGGCAGAGATATGCGCCTTAACACGGGCTATAAAGAGCGATATAGACGCCGCCCTCTCCTGCGATGTAGACTCGATACATACGTTCATCTCCACTTCCGAGGTTCAGATGAAATACGCCTTGAACATGACCCCCGAGGAGGTCTTAGAGAAATCCTTCGAGGCGGTCCAGTACATCAAGGACCACGGAGTAATCTGCGAGTTCTCTCCTATGGACGCTACCAGAACAGACTTCAACTTTCTCAGGAAGGTCTGCATGACCGCCGAGGAGGCTGGAGCCGACAGGATCAACATACCGGACACGGTCGGGATAATGAACCCAGATTCGATGCGGCGGCTTATAAGCAGACTACGCGAGACGCTGAAGGTTCCGTTGAGCGTCCACTGCCACGACGACTTCGGCCTAGCCGTGGCAAACTCTCTAGCCGGAGTGGATGGCGGAGCCGCCCAAGTCCACGTCACGGTTAACGGTCTCGGCGAGAGGGCTGGAAACGCGGCCCTAGAAGAGGTGGTGATGGGCCTCCACATGATCTATAAGTTGAAAACTGGCGTGAACACCCGACTGCTCTATGAGACCTCTAAGCTCGTCTCCCGCCTCACAGGAGTTCCGATCCAGCCGAATAAGGCTATAGTCGGCGAGAACGCTTTTGCGCATGAGTCTGGAATTCACACGAAAGGCGTGGTGATCAAGCCCTTGACCTTCGAACCTATCAGTCCGGAGCTCGTTGGGAGACGCCGTAAGCTCATAGCCGGTAAGCTTGCAGGTAGACACGGGATAAGGGCTGAACTGAGAGAGGCTGGAATCCACCCAACGGAGAAGCAGCTCAAAGAGATCGTGAAGAGGGTTAAGGAGCTCGGAGATAAAGGAAAGACAGTGACGGACGCCGACCTCTTCGCGATAGCCAG
>Ga0209410_1000102_pt1 | contig 34530 bp, 37 predicted proteins | sample Mar14436cmmetaG_FD_184135 | JGI IMG/M metagenome (GOLD analysis project Ga0209410, IMG submission 184135) | Marine hydrothermal vent microbial communities from Guaymas Basin, Gulf of California to study Microbial Dark Matter (Phase II) - Marker... ... | reverse complement strand
AGTTGACGCTTCAGGTGATATACAGATTCTCGGAAATAATATTGTTATAATAAAGGTTCAAGAGGGAGAGAAAATTAGCGGTTATGAAAGGATAATATTCAAGGGATAAAGCTTTAAATATCGTGTTCAACACTTATATATTGGATTCGGGTCTATATGAGAACACTACCTTTTTCAGCATTCGTTGGACTTAACGAGCTAAAAACGGCTTTGCTAATTCTCGCAGTCGATAATAGTATAGAAGGATTATTAATAATGGGACCGAAGGGCACTGGAAAGTCTAGTATTGTTAGATCGATGGTAGACCTGTTACCTGAGATTTATGTTGTTGCAGACTGTCCTTTCAATTGCGATCCTTACGATGAAAGAGAGATGTGTGACTTGTGCAAAGAGAGAGTTAGAAAAGGAGAAAAACTCCCAGTTAAAAAGGTTAAAATGAAGGTCGTTACACTTCCAATCGGAGCCACTGAGGATATGGTTTTAGGAACAATAAACATTGAGAAAACACTACAGGAAAAAAGGATGGTTTTTGAGCCAGGAATTCTTGGAAGAGCTAACCGCAACATCTTATATGTTGATGAGGTCAACTTATTACCAGATCATATAGTGGACTCTATTTTGGATGCTGCCGCATCGGGATGGAATATTGTTGAGAGAGAAGGTATATCCCTAAAACATCCATCTAAATTTATCCTTATAGGCACCATGAACCCGGAAGAGGGAGAACTTAGACCTCAGCTTCTCGACAGATTTGCTATAAGTATAAAGCTTTCTACGCTGAAGGATCCCGAAGCTAGGGCAGAAATTGTTAAGAGAAACATAGAATTTCAAACAAATACCGAAGATTTCCTTAAGAGATGGTCTCCTTACCAAGAAGAATTAAGGAAAAAAATTGAGAGAGCAAGAGAGATTTTACCTAAAGTCAAGGTGGATGATGAAATAATTCTTAGAGTTTCTAGGACATGTTCGATGCTCGATGTTGACGGATATAGGCCAGATATAGTAGCTGTTAAGGTTGCCAGAGCACTGGCGGCTCTAGATGGGAGACTTAAAGTTAACGAGCAAGACCTATTTGCCGGTCTCAGGTTTGCGCTGACACACAGAACACGTGCTGAAGGATTAAAAGCACCTCCGACAGAAGAAGAGTTGAAATCCGCTTTCTTCGGTTTGACAGGCATTAAGTCTCGTGTAAAAATAAGAACAGCTTCGCGAGGTAAAGAAAAACGCGAGAAATTTCGCTTTTTTCCCAGGTGGAGTTTCTAAAGTTAAGAAATGGTCGAGATTACAAACATTCTTCACACTGCTTTCGCTGGTACTTTTTGTAATTTTACTAATGGTAAACTATAGACTTGCTATACTTATTCTTTTAATATGGCTAATCTTAGATGCACTATTAAACAGAAATAGGGTATACATTGGTGGTAAGGCCTTAATAAAGTCAAAGAAAAGCATATATATTTCATTTAGCCTAACGCCCGAAAAAAAGAAAGCTATCGTTTCAATAGGCAGAGGTATGAAAATTTTAAGAGGGAATATAGAACCAAGCTATCTCATTCAATTTGCTTTAAATGTTTCTCGGAACGTGGCGAGGATCAGAGGAAAAAGGAAGATGAGGGCGAAGGCCCGCGTTATCGATTATACTTTACCTCATAGCAAATACTATAAGGTATCCCCTAGTGCTACTTTAAGAAAATCTGCTGCCAATTTCAATTTTCCCGAAATAAGACCTGAGGATCTTAGAGCAAATCTTTATGTGGGAAGAGGAAAAGTTTCACTTATAATTGTCTTAGACTCTAGCGCTTCAATGATATATTCGATTCGTGGAATCATCACAGCCTTTAAGGCTATTTCAAGAGAAGCTAGAAAACATAGGGATAGAGTTAGCCTCATTGTTAGCAAGGGATTCGGTTCTGTAATCGCCCAATTTCCGACAACAAATTTTAATCTCTTACTAGGTAAGTTTACTAGCGTTGGGTTAGAAGATTTCACACCTCTCGCGTCTGGGCTATATAGGGCTTTAAACCTCGCTATAAAAGAGAAAAGGAGGGGGTATGAACCCGTTATAGTGATCATTAGTGATGGTAATGTAAATGTGCCACTTGAAAGAAGACTTTATAGCAAAAGGTTCTCTTTAGATCCTTCAATTCAATCAACATTAGAGGTTGCCTACTTCATCAAGAAAAAGGGGTTTGAAACTATAGTGATAAATACTAAACATCGAGAATTATTATATGACCAAACATCAAGTACTACTTCAGGAACCGAACTTCTCTTAAAAATTGCAAGAATAACCAAAGGTTCTTATATTGGAATCCGAGATTAACAACGTTATCTTTTTTAAATGAACAAGCTATAAGGTTTAGATAACAGGACAGTGATAATATGAGCGGTGTACTGTTAAAGAATTTCTTCGAGGGACTAGTCTTAGGTCTTGTATTGGCTTATATTTCATATAAGAAAGAGGTCATAACTAAAAAAGCGGCTGTGACTTCTATTGCTATATCTTCTCTCATCTTTCTTTCAGGCTGGAAAAACTTTCTCATTCTTCTCGCATTTTTCACGCTTTCAACACTTCTGACGTTCTTTGGGTATGATGTGAAAAGGAGGAAGGAGGCCGCCGAGAGTTCTCATGGTAGAGAGTGGACGCAGATCATTGGAGCAGGAGGAATTACCATACTGTGGTCGCTGATTAATGTCTATGTCTCATACTATAACCTTAAGGAATACTATATCCCTTCATTGCTAGCACTTATCGCAAGCATAGCTATTTCAAATGCTGATACTTGGGCTGCAGAAATCGGAGCATTAAGCAAAAATAATCCAAGACTCGTATACAAGCCGTGGCAGACAGTAGATACTGGCATCTCAGGTGGTGTAACATTATTAGGTGAAATCGCCTCGCTTTCAGGATCAGTTTTTATTTCTTTACTCTCTTACCTTCTCTATTCCGATATTCTGGAGGTACACCATGTAGCTATGTTAATCATTATTGGATGGATAGGAGAGGTATTAGATAGTTTAATCGGAGGTCTTCTTCAAGTGAAATATTATTGTGAGAAATGTCACAAGGTTACAGAGAAAAGGATTCATAAGTGTGGTACACCTACACGCTATTATAAAGGGATAAGGTGGATAAAGAATGAAACAACAAACTTTCTTTCGTCTTTGATGACGTCCATTGCTATCTTCCTACTATTGCTACTTTAGTAATGGTAGATCAAGTAGTAGCCTGTAATGACAGGCCCTACAAACATCCTGCGAAGACGGTTCACCGCATTCTCTGCAAGTCTTTAACTCATATGAGTTATATAATCTTGATTTAAAAAGATGACTTAGAAGATCTTTCGAGACTAAATATCTAAGCCTTGTCACATCGTCCAGCTCTCTAAACCACATTTTGAAAATATTCCTGTATGCGAATTTTAAGTTAGGGCACTGATTTGGAAAGTATGGAAGGTTTAATAGTTTAACGTATTCTTGTATCTCTCTTTCCGTTAAATAGTATAGAGGTTTCATTCTGGGAACAAACCTTTTATGCTGAGTTACACCGGTCAAAACGCCTTCCCGAGCGATATTCCAAATATTATTCTTAAAGACGTTCATCAAAAATGCTTGTAGTTCATCATCCAAGTTATGTCCAGTTACAAGTTTTGTGGCACCCAACTTTCTACTCTCCCTATTAAGAATATATCTTTTAAAAACACCGCAAATACTACAAGGTTTATAACCTAATTTTTTCTTAGCCATGATTTTCATCATCTCTTCAAACATACATCCAAAGTACTCTTTAAAACTACTAGTATACAGCTTAACATCAAACTTTTCAACAATTTTCTTTAAAAAGTTCATTCTCTCTTTACTGTATCCTTCTATCCCTTCATCTACAGAGATAGCATAAACTTTATAACCATATTTTTTTTGAAACTTTAACGTAAAATAAAGTGCAAGCATACTATCTTTACCTCCAGATAGCGCAACCATCAATACATCACTCGATGAGAGCCCTATATATTCAAAGGTTTCTTCTACTATACGCTCTATATATTGGAGAAAGAAGTCTGATGAAACGCTTTTTCTTAATATTGAAATTCTGAATTCCTTTCTGATGTCGTTCATAAAAACCTATTTATTAACAGAGATAGCTATAAAATAAGTCTAACATTATTTTTCATACAAGTGATAATCTTGAAAAATGAATCCTTAATTGTTGTAAGGATAGGAAAGAGGGGTATTACGGAAGAGAATATCCAAGAAATAAAAAATGTTTTAAAAAAGCATAAGATCATGAAAGTAAAACTTTTGAAGAATTTTAGAGAAATCTATCCATATAATAAGGAGGAAGTTGCGAAAATTTTAGCGGAGAAAACTGAGTCAAAAATAGTTGAAATTAGAGGTTTTACCATAATTCTTGCTAAGAAGAAGGCAAATTAAGCATTTTCAGGTTACTCAGTGTTCCAAAATAGAATATACCAGCTTCAACATCTACGACAAAAACCTCTAAGTGGTCAATATCTATCATCTTAAGCAATGGTGATAATAGCTTGTCTTTCTCTACAAGATTTATTTCTGTTCCTGGCATTAGCGGGGAAAAAGCTGGAAGGACATAAATCTCTTTTCCCTCAATATTTCCTTTAAGAAAACATTTGAACCTAGTTTTCACTCCTAGCTCATCCCTTAACGAAATGGCTGGATGTTCATGTCCCTCAAAAATGTACTTTATATCTTGAGAAAATAAAATGTCGATGCCCATCGTTTTATGCCCGTGAATAAATAGATATTCTTTCTCTGTATAATATGGATCGTGAAACGGTATATTCAACCTTTTCAAAATTGGTATCAGAAAATTGTCATGGTTTCCCCTAACAACGTGCACTTTAAGGCCTTTACCCTTAAGAAATTGTAGTAGGTCTAACGTCTCACTCCACTCTTGTCTCAACGCACTACCAAATTCATGTTTGACATCGCCTAATATTATTATTTTTTCAGGCAATACCTCTTCTATCATTTCTTCTAACAATTTCTTTATGTGTCTTAATTGAACCGCTGGTATATGTATGCCCTGTTCTTCTAATGCTTCTTCATAGCCCAGATGAAGATCAGCGATAGCAAGTGCTGATAGATCTTTTATAAAAACTCCTAAACCTACAGCCACAACCTTTTCAGACAATTTCATTACCGGAAGTTTTCTCACTGGAGACATGTTAGCCACGAGAAACTGAACATAGCTCTAAGACTAATAATTAAGGAATCGTCGCTAATATAATAAAATTACACCTTTTAGTAGGCCTTAGCGACATAAACCCAGTGTTTAGCCGTTTCTCCACACCACGCACATTTAAGATCAACAGCTTTCTCTTCTTTAATCTCAGTACCTCTAATTTTTCCTCCATCTGTAGCTATTCTTAAATCCTCTGCACATTCTTCACGTCCACAGAAAGGCATCTTTACTATCTTTCCATTGTTTAACCCCTCTTTGACCTCTTCACGTTTTTTAGCAATGATAATATTTTCTCTGAAGAATCTCTCAGCCTTCTCTCTAAGAGTATCTATTATAAGTTTTGGTACTTTTTCCAAATATTGATATAATTCATTCTCATTAATTTTTTCTCTTTTCAGTAAATCTCTTCGGAATACAGTTATAAAACCATTTTCTAACTCCTTTTTCCCTATTTCAAATCTTAGGGGCACTCCCTTTAGTTCCCACTCGTTAAATTTCCATCCAGGTGTCCTATCCTCCCGCTGATCCACCTTCACCCTATATCCTCTATCTTTCAGATCATGCTCAAGCTCATAACATTTTTTTAGAATCTTTTCTTTGTCCTCCTCAGTATAATAAATTGGAATTATGACTATTTGAAGGGGTGCGACTTCAAACGGAAGAACTAAGCCTCTGTCATCGCCGTGGATAGCGATGAGAGCAGCTACAATACGCCATATTCCTGGACCATAACATGTCTGCCAAACATACTTTTTACTCCCATTAGAATCGACGTATTTTATATCAAAAGCCTTAGCAAAGTTTTGTCCAAGATCGTGAGTAGAAGATATTTGAAGCACTCTTCCATCAGGCATTAAGGTGTCGGCAGCATAAGTGTCTAATGCCCCCGCAAACTTATCCCAAGGAGGTCTTCTAAGAAAGATGAATGGTATTCCAAGCCTCTCATAAATCACTTTCTGAGAATTCTCCATATCCTCTTCGACTTGTTTTAGTGCGTTTTCATGACTTCTAAATGCATCATGCGCCTCAATCCATAAAAACTCTCTTCCTCTTATAAACGGTCTCGTATGCTTCTCATACCTATACACGCTAACACTTTGATACAATTTTAATGGTAAATCACGCCAACTTTGTATCCATAGAGAATACATCGAGTAAAATGCGGTTTCAGATGTAGGTCTGAGAGCTAGGCGTCTCTCAAGCTTTTCATCGCCTGCCTCTGTAATCCAGAAAACCTCAGGTTTAAATCCTTCAACATGCTCTTTTTCTTTCTCAAAATTCTCTTCAGGTATCACTAACGGAAAAAGGACGGGTTCATGACCTGTTTTTTCCAACTCCTTCTCGAATAGTTTATAGATCTCTCTTATTATCCTCATAGACCAAGGTTTGTGTACGATAAAGCCTTGAACATTATACCTGATATCAATTAAATCCGCTCTCAAAATAACCTGTGTAAACCACTCAGAGAAGTTCCCGCTTTTCTTTACGGTAATACCCAAGAGCTTTTCAGCTGTCTTTTCCGTCATTAAACCACCGTAACGAGACAGTAATGTCTCCTAATATCTTAGTACACAGAAATATAAAAATTGGTGGACCGGGCGGGACTTGAACCCGCGACCCCCCGCGTTCCTGGATCTCCTACGACCTTGCAAGGCGGGTACTCTCCCCCTGAGCTACCGGCCCACCAGTCTGCCTTTCTATCAGAATAACTAAAATATGAAGCACTTAAATTTTTTTATATCCCACCGGGCCTACGCTACTCTCAGAGCATCATATTACTCTACAAGAATTCTTCAAGGAAAGTAGCGGATTCCAGTATCTTTTCTTCAATTTTGGGTTCTTCCAACTCAATCACAAGTAGACCCTTATACCCTATCTTCCCTAGAACGTCGAACACTCGCTCATAATTGATTATCCCATTAGGTACTGAGCGATGGTCGATAAAGTCCCTTTTTTCCCAGTAGGGATAAGGAATAGCCTTAAGGTTCACTTCCTCATAAGGTTTTACGTTGTGTACATGCATATGTATGAGCTCATCGCGAACCTCAGTTATTATCTGGACGATCAATTGATTTAATTTCCTAGATCTCAGTTCTATGTCTGAAATTTTCTTAATCTCACTAAAGTATGCACAGTGTCCTAAATCAAGCGTTGCACCAACTGCGAGATGCTTAACACTCTTAATAAGTTTCACATATGCATCATATCTTTCTCCATCATTTTCTATACCTATTCTTACTCCCTTATCTAGCGCGTAATCCCCGAGCCTTCGGAAATATAATACTCTTTCCTGAAACTTTTTACAAGTAAACTCATGAAGTCCAGCATGGACAGTTACAATCTTGGCACCTAACCTACTTGCACAATCGATCCATTCCTTCCAATTATCATCCCATCCCTGATGCACTGCCACGTACTTAAAACCCTGAATTATGTCTTTCACAAGATCTCCTTTTTCTACCGACCGCCCATAACACATAAATGTAGGGAAAGTCCCCAGGGAATGATGTGCACGTCCCCCTGCAAGACCCATTATCGAAGAAAAACCTAGTTTTTTAGTCATCCTTACTGCATCTATCAATTCATATCCTGCTAAAGATGAAATACTTAGTGTTATTCTAGGGTTAAACACGTAAGAATAATCACATAAAGGTTAGAATAAAACTTTAGGTTTTTACTGGTAATTAATGAACCTTGTATTTCCTCTCAACTGTGTATCAAATACCTATGAAAACCAAGGAGATTGTACTATACGTAATAAATATAACTTGCCACATCCAAAAGGAAAGTGATATAACGTAACTCGGTATTGATGTAGGCTATTAAGAGTACGATACTTGATAGCCCGAATGTTAAGATCGGTGTAGATTTATGTCAATCATAGATGAACTAGCTAAATTGGGAAAAATGAGCGAAGAACATATCAAAAAATATCTTCTCATGAATACTTCCAAAGAATTCGAAGAAGTAATACTCTATCAGATAAATACCGGTGGCAAACGCATTAGACCGGCTCTCACCCTAGCATCCTGCCTAGCATGCGAAGGAGATATAAACGAGGCCTTCCCAGCCGCAGCTTCGGTTGAAATAGCGCATAACTATTCTCTAATACTCGATGATATAATAGATCATAGTGAATTAAGAAGGGGAAAACCTACAGTTTGGAAAAAATATGGTCTCAGTACAGCAATACTTGTCGCAGTTCATTATCGTGAAAGCGCTACGGAAGCTTTAAACGACACGCATTCTCCTAAAGAATTTAACAGAATTTTTGCAAAGACATTAAAGTTATTGATAGACGGCGAAAGACTTGACATATTATTTGAACAGGCTGGCAGAAGAGATGAGCCATATGTTGTTCAAAATAGGTATTCTGATGTAGGATTTGAAGATTATTTGAATATGATATACAAAAAAACAGGAGCTCTTATCGAGGCTTCATGCGTTTTCGGCGGATTATCTGCTAGGGCAGATCAGAAGATTCTTGAAGCATTATCATCCTATGGTAAAATGTTAGGATATGCTTTTCAGATAGGTGATGATATAATCGACCTCTTTGGAAAGACAGAAAAGACAGGTAAAAAAGTTGGTGGCGATATAATAGAACATAAACTCGGGAATGCAGTTGTAGCGTTAGCTCTGCAAGAACTCGAGGAGAAATATAGAGATAAACTCATAGAAATTCTTAGAAAGGAAAAGATTTCCCAAGACGACTTAGACGAAGCAATAAATATAATCAAAAATTATTCAAGCGCTAGAGAAAAAGCAGAGAAATTAAGAAAGGAGTATGGCAGAAAGGCTATAGAAAGTTTAAGTATATTACCTGAAAATAAGGGAAAAGAATATCTTGTTAAGCTTGCTGGATTTATATCCATTAGAGACTTCTAACCATTTGGGAACATGAAGCTAATAGTACTTAAGATGGGAGGTTCCGCTATTACGAATAAGGAAGCCCCTTTTAGTTTTAGGGAAAACATCGTTGAAAATATCTCTAATGAACTCTACGAAATATATAAGGAGAATAAGTACAATTTCGTAATAGTCCACGGAGGTGGATCCTTTGGACATCCCTTAGCAAAAAAGTATCAACTTAAATCGGGTATTCAAAATATAGAAGAACAAGCAATCGGGTTTTCTATAACACGCTTATATATGACTAAGTTAAATACTCTGATTATTGAAAAGCTTGTATCTAAGAACCTACCTGTAGTCGCAGTCCAGACTTCAGCGGTGGCGGTCACAAACGATGGGAAAATAAGTTATTTCTTTCTTAACATCCTGAAGAAACTGCTTGAATTCCATATGATTCCTGTAATGTTTGGGGATGTTGTCTTGGATGAAAAGAAAGGATTTACTATATTATCAGGCGATGATATTGCCGTTTATCTTGCCATTCGATTGAAAGCAACTAAGCTACTTTTCGGACTCGATGTAGACGGAATATACACCAAGGATCCTTCCTTGGAGGACTCTAGGTTGTTAACAAGCCTGAAGATCTCTTCAGTTTCAACAATCAAGGGTAGAACCTCAGGATTTGACGTTACAGGCGGCATTTTCCACAAGATTAGAGTAGCCTCGCAAGCTGTGAAAAAAGGAGTAAAAGTATATTTTTTTAATATTACAGAACCTGGAAGACTCACTGAAGTAATAAATGGAAAAGGTATCTTTACAGAATTAGTGCTAAGCTAAACTTTTTATCTCTTACTCCAGAATTTATAACGAAGGGTGAGAGAATGAAGACGTATTTTAAGGAGCTAACACTTAGTACAAATGAGCTATTGCAACTTGTTGATATAACATATGAAGTTGAGACTGCAGTAAAGGAAAGTGGAATAAAAAATGGTTTATGTCTTATTTTTGCACCCCACGCAACCGCTGCAATTATAGCTAACGAGCATGAAAGTGGACTAATGAGAGATATTTTAACGAAAATTAGAGAGGAATATCCGAGAAATGGAAAATGGCTCCACAATAGAATTGATAACAACGCGGCAGCTCATCTAGCTTCTGCTTTCATAGAATCTGCAAGAATCTTTCCAGTAAAAAGCGGAAGGATTGTTCGAGGTACATGGCAGAATATATTCCTTGTAGAAATGGATGGCCCTCGAAGCTATAGACGTGTAATAATAGAAGTGTTAGGAGAATGATTGTGAAGAGATAAGCGTATGATCGCGTATTTTATAGGACACATAGTTATGGACACCGTCGAATGGAAAGGTAAAATAAAAGAGAATATTGGAGGAACTGTCGTATATGGTGCTTTGGTAGCGTCAAAATTGGGCGTTAAACCTTATATTGTTTCGAAGGTTGGAAAGGACTTCCCAACCGAATATCTCGATTTTTTGAAGAATAATGGTGTTCTAATAGATAATATAAAGTTTATCGAAGGAAAACCTACAACTAGATTCAAGTTAATCTATGATAGACAAGGGAATAGGAAATTGAAACTTATTTCAAAATGTGAGGATATAAATCTTGAAGATATTCCATGTGATAAAAATTCTATCTATATATTGGGGCCTGTTATTGGAGAAGTTCCAATAAAGGCATTCGACTTGCTTAGAGACACCTCTTATTATATCGCCTCTGACATTCAGGGCTTTATCAGGAAGAATTCAGAAAAAGGTATTTACCTTGAGCCCTCGGATAGCGCATTACGTGTCATAAGATATAGTAGTGTAGTCCACTTGGAGTATGAAGAAGCGAAGGTAATCACGAGAGAACAAAAAATAGAAAGGATTTTACAGAAAATACTTGAAATTGAACATAAGGTTATTCTTCTGACCATGGGTGAGAAAGGAGCATATATAATAAATGAGAATGAGGTATATTTCGTTCCCGCGATAAAGCCAGAGAAAGTTGTTGATCTCACTGGAACGGGAGATGTCTTCACAACAACGTTCGCTATCGAATATTTTAAACAAGGAAAAGTGATTGAGGCGGCAGCTCTCTCTGCCGCTGCAGCATCATATCTTGTTGAAGAACCGGGAATAAGCGGTATTAGGGAGAAGGAGCACTTATTTAAAAGAGCCATAAGTATACTTGATAAAATTAAAAAAATTTATATTTGATTCCCCCCTCCCACCCTGTCGTCGATGTTAGCAGTATATTTTGAAAACCCTGGGTCGTTTCTGCATCATTAACTCCTAGTTCCCAGGGAAAAAATGTGGTACAACGAACACATTAACATAATTGAGCATCAAAAAAGCGTAGAACGCTGAGGTTACTGTATGTTGGGGGTCATCGGCTTAGGTCAATTAAATATTTGTTCATATCATATTTAAAAATTTCGTTCATTTATGATGGATGGATCGTAGTAACTGTTTTAGCTAACGTCTTTCAATACTATATTGTATGAGCAAAGAAGTTATCTATACGGAAAAGGCTCCTAAACCAATAGGACCTTACTCTCAAGCTATAAAAGTAGGTAGGTTAGTTTTTGGTTCAGGACAAATATCCATAGATCCAAGAGACGGTAAACTTAAAGGAGAGGACGTATCAGAACAAACTAGGATAATCCTTACTAACATTAGTGAGATTCTAAAGGAAGTAGGCTATTCACTGGGAGATATTGTTAGCGTCACAGTATTCCTTAAGAAATTAGAGGATTATGAGAGTTTCAATAAAGTTTATAGCGAATTCTTTAAGGAAAATACACCAGCTAGAACGACAGTCGAGGTATCAAACCTACCTAAGGGAGCATTGATAGAAATTAATTTTATCGCATACAGGTAAGTTTTGTTTAATTCCCCTACTCCCTATATTAATAAACATCTAGTATAATAGGTAGAACTTTTATCTATCTTATTGTATTTAGTATTAGTTTAGAATATAGGGAAAAACGATGTCACGTTACCTTTGGAACTGGATGCTAAATATAGCATTAAGTTTTGGGGGGTATGCTGGAATATTTGTAATATCCATTTTAGGAAATGTTATTCCTTTGATGCCTATTCCGTATCTCGCTTTAGTCTTTATTTACACAGCGTATTTCCCTGCAGACCCTTTACTCGTAGGAATAGTGAGTGGTATTGGTGGAGGAATTGGTAAACTAGCTATATACTTTCTAAGTCGTGGGGCATCAAGACTTCTATCTGATAAACAGTTAAAGCAATTAGATGCTTTTCGAAGACTTATAGGAAACTATGGTGCATTAGCAGTTTTTATCTTTGCTGCCACTCCGTCTCCTGACGATATAGTCATAGCAGTATTAGGTGTAGCCAGGTATAGCATCCTAAAATTTTTTATCGCAATCACTCTAGGAAAGATTGTAATAAGTTTAATAACGGCATCTTTTGGTAAAATGTTTAGCTTATTTGTTAACCCTGATAACCTTATTATCAGTATGGTAATCACGCTAGTTCTCTTTATCGTGACAACCTGGATAATTTTCAAAATCGATTGGATAAGGGTATTTGAGATAGTATCAAGTAAAGGATGGAAACATTTTCTCAGAGATATCTTGAAAGGAAACTACAAGGATATACTATCTAAGTAGGTTAAAAATAAGAGTTAGATGATTTAAGGTTAAATTTAAAATATTTTATTTGGGTGTGGACATGAAGAAGGATTGGAAATACGAGCTTCCAATAGTTAATCTTGAAAAATCGATGAGAGTCTCGAGAGCGCTTACGCAGGAGTTAAAGGGTGTTCTTTCATCTAAAATGATAGCTAAAATGAAAAAGGAAGCTGTAGATTGTCCCGTTTTAAATAAGAGGGTAAGCTTCCTTCAATGTTACAACTGTTCTAATTTCATAAGGAGAGTTAAAGGTATTGTTTATTGCAAGGGTCTCCCTCTCAATGAGTAGTTTAAAGGAACTCTTTCATATTCTTTTGCAGAATCCTGGGAAAGTTTATGACTTACCGGAGGAAAGGATAATTGGAATACTAGAAGAAGGTTATCAGTTTTTATCAGAACAACAACAGCTTATTAGAGTAGACGGTGAGTTTGTTGTTGTAGGGGATACTCATGGCGACGTTTTCTCCTCAGCATCTGCGCTAAGAAGAGATATTAGCAATATAATCTTTCTAGGAGATTATGTTGATAGAGGCCCATATCAATTCGAAAATATAATGCTACTTATCGTCGCAATGCTTTCTCGGGAAAGAAACATAATATTGCTAAGAGGAAATCATGAGTCGCCATTAATGAATAGATATTACGGCTTTTTAAATGTACTAAAGAATATATTTGGTTCAAAAACCAATCAAGTATATGATTCTTTCCTGAAAGTTTTTTCCAATATGCCATATGCAGCAGTTATTAATAGAAGCATTTTCTTGGTTCATGGAGGTATAGCTAATGAACTAAGGTGTATCGATAAGATAAATCGACTTCCAAAAAACGATATAATACCCACCAATAGTATCTCGTTTCAACTATTGTGGAATGATCCTGATGAAAGCGTCAAATTCTTTGCACCTAGTCCTAGAGGGGAAGGTATTTTTCTCTATGGGAGAGATGCTGTGGAAAGGTTTCTTCAAGAAAACGGGCTAGAGAAGATAGTGAGGGCACATGAGTACTTTTACCCGGGAATCAAAACCTTTTTTGATGAAAAAGTTATTACGATCTTCAGTTGTAGATATTACCCTATAGAGTCGCCTAAGGCGATGCTTATCGATGAAAATAATGAAATATCGATAATGTCTCTTCTTTGACTACTCAATGGGAATGTAAAAGGGCATTATTATTCTTCTCCTAGGTCTTGGTCTAATATTGAAAGACTTTATGAAGATGATGCCTGTTACAAAACCTCCTATATGAGCCCAAAAGGCTACTCCCATGGGTAGTTGAAGCGCCATTATCCCCATAAAAAGCTGATATATGAACCAAAATCCTATATAGTAGTATGCTGGGACGGATATGATAGTTACCCACCATGAAAATACTAATGTTCTTATTCTAGCATATGGGTACAGTAACATGTATGCTCCCAAAACCGCTGAGATGGCCCCTGAAGCCCCTACAGATGGAATCCTTAGACTATAAATCATTAAATCCTCAGGCATGAGTAATATTGATAAAATATGTATAAGCGAGGCCCCTATACCCCCTAAGACATAAAAGATTAAATACCTGAGATGTCCTAAAGCATCTTCTACATTATCTCCAAATATGTATAGGTACAACATGTTTCCAAAAAGATGTAAGAGACCACCATGCATGAACATACTAGTTATTATCGTATAAAGTCTTTTTCCGGAGAGAACATATAAGGGAATTATCCCATACTTTACTACAGACTCGTTAAAGTATAGTTCTCCTTGGAGATAGAAATAGAAGAAGACTATTATGTTTGAAATTATAAGCACGTAATTTACTATGGGTTTTGTCAGAGGCCTGTTCTCATCATATAAAGGGAACATTGTTCCACCTGTAAAACTACCGCTAAACGGTTCTACGCCTTTGTTAGTTAATACAGCCCTCTGAGTAATATTTTTAATGTAATAGCTATGAGACAGTTTGACATAAATAATCGTATCTGTTTTTATATTTTTGGGAGAAAATTATGAAGCATATTATTTTAATTCCAGGAATGCTTGGCGCTGGATGCACAAAGGTTGCAGAAATCCTCGGTAAGAAGCTGAACTTCGAATGTATTAATACTGAAAAAATAGTTAAGAGAATTGTAACTGAAGGAAGGCTTTCCTATACAGAACTAGAAGCGATGACTCTATCAGGCGAAATAAACCTAGAAGAAGTCATTCGAAGCGTCGTACTAGATTATTTGAGTGAAGGAAACGTGATCGTTGAGGGTCGTTCTGCGTTTCTAGTATTGGATAGGGATGTAGATTTGAAGATTTTCCTCTTTGCCGATACAGAATTTAGAATAAACAGAATCGCTGAGAGAAGAGGTATAGCGTTGGATGAGGCTAGAGAAGCAGTAAGGAAAAGCGATGAAGATAGAAGTGGTCTTGTAAAGAGGTTGTACAGAAAGAGTTGGCTCGATCCAACACTTTATGATATGCTTATTAACACAACTAACCTAAAATTTGAAGCGGTAGCAGAGATTATCAGAACAGCTCTCGAAAACAAGTATGAAAAAGAGTAAATCATTGGTCTTTTTACCGGCAACTTTCTGTTAATCAACCTAACCTTATCAAATAGTTATTCTTTGTTACTTCTAAGAAGATTACTATGGTGAAGTGTAAAGAATTGAAGATAAACTGAGTAGTGCCCCGGCCGGGATTTGAACCCGGGATCACCGGCTCGAGAGGCCGGTATACTTTAGGCATCTACCCGTACAGGGGGGCTAGCTTGACCTGGCTATACGACCGGGGCTGTTTTTTGCTTATTAAAATGTTTATTTATTTTTATCGCTTTATACTGGCTGTATTCCCATAGGCGGATTTGAACCACTTTTCGTCGGGAGTGGTATCAGCGGGGGATAGCCTAGTTCTCTTGCTAGTAGAGCAGCCTCAAAAAGCACTGTTGAAGTTATAGTCTGTAAAATTGTGTGGTGTGGTTTTTTTCTTCTTAGAGATTCTTTGAGATGCTCTAGCTCTCTTCTCATGCCCTTTATCTTTGTTTTTCCTTTAATTATGATCTCATATGTTGGTGGGGTTGAGGTAACGGTTAGTGAGAAAGGTATTATTATCTCGGTCTCAGTTATCTTGGGTTGCGCTGAGGGTATCGAAATCTGTACATTAATATTCGTATGGGATGTTATTTCTTCAGTAATTCTTTCAGCGTGAATATAATCTATTCTTGTCGAAAATTCCATACTAATCCTTTTTTATGAATCTCACAATTATTAACTTGTCTATACCCGGGGTGTTTGTTATGGGGAAAAGCATTATAGATGGTCCTGCAGGGACTTCAAGGCTATTGCTAGGAAATGAAGCGATCGCTAGGGGAGCTTTGGAAGCAGGTGTCAGCGTAGCATCATCATATCCAGGTACTCCTTCTACAGAGATACTAGAAGCCTTGTCGGAGATTGGAGAAAAGTATGGTATTTATGTTGAATGGAGTACTAATGAGAAAGTTGCATTAGAGATAGCTATTGGAGCATCTATGTGCAATGTTAGGTCAATAGTCTGTATGAAGCATGTAGGTGTAAATGTCGCTTCTGATCCACTAATGAGCTTAGGTTATTCAGGCGTTGAAGGCGGATTAGTCATAGTTACAGCAGATGATCCAAATGCACATAGCAGTCAAAATGAGCAGGATAACAGATACTATGGATTACACTCGTATATACCAGTATTTGAACCTTCTAACCCCCAAGAAGCCAAGGATTTAACGCAGTTTCTCTTCGACTTCTCGGAGAAATATAAAACGGCTGTTTTCCTTAGGAGTACAACAAGGCTATCTCATACCCGTAGCAAAGTAGTATTTGGGGACATCAGGCCAGTAAAGACAAAAGGCACTTTTTGTAGAAACTATGAAAAATGGGTTTTACTGCCTGTTAATAGTAGAAAGCTTCATCAGGAAGCTATTAAAAGAATTGAAAAGATTAGTTTAACAGCTGATACTATTCCTTTTAATATTTTTATTGAAGGAGATAGTGACGTAGGAATTATAGCTTCGGGTGTAGCATACGAGTACTTAAGAGAAGCGTTATTTCTCCTAAAGATATATTCAAAACCTAATATTCTGAAATCTGCTCTATCCTATCCTCTACCACTAAATCTCGTTGAAAAACTTTTCGAGAGATCCCCCCAAAAAATAATTGTCGTAGAAGAACTAGAACCTATCATCGAATTCCAGTTGAGAACACTCGCTGATCAACTAGGATACCAAGGAGAAATTCTCGGTAAGTCTATTATCCCACGCACATTGGAACTTAATACGTATAAAGTATTGAAAGGATTAGCGGAAGCATTTAATATTCCCTTCAAAGACCCTGTACAGTATTATCCTAAAATAAATCTTCCTCCAAGGCCTCCAACGATGTGTCCTGGATGCGGACATAGGTCAACATACTATGCTGCAAAAATGGCTGTGAAAAGGGGTCGAGTAAAAGCTGTATATCCTAATGATATAGGATGCTATACTCTCGGCTATTTCCCTCCCTTAAATATGGCTGACTCATCCTTCTCTATGGGATCAAGCATTGGTATCGGACTAGGCATAGCTAAGGTAAGCGATGAGGTTGTAATTTCCTTTATTGGAGATTCAACTTTCTTCCATGCTGGAATTCCAGCAATCATAGATTCTGTTTATAATAGGACACCTGTAATCATTGTTGTAATGGATAACCTTATAACAGCGATGACGGGTCATCAACCTCATCCAGGTTCAGGAGTAAACATAAGAAAAGAAAAGACAAATCTTATCAGAATAGAGGATATAGTTAGAGCGGTTGGTGTAAAGTTTGTTGAAGTTGTCGACGCCTATGATGTAAAGAAGATTATAGATGTTGTAAGTAACGCAATCAAGTATGTTAAAGAAAACAATGAACCAGCTGTGATAATCTCTAGAAGACCTTGTGCATTGCTAGATGTGAGAAGAAAACGTAGAGAAGGCGAAAAAATTGTCCCATATCAGATTGACAAAGATAGATGTATTAAATGTGGATTGTGTGTAGACCAATTTGGTTGTCCTGCTATTGTTAGAGAAGATGGTACTTTTAGAATTTTAGAAAGTATATGTACGGGTTGTGGAGTTTGCTCTGCTATATGTCCTGTAAAAGCTATAACGAAGGTGGGAGAAGATGATTAAAAATATTCTTATAACTGGTGTCGGAGGACAAGGATTACTAACCCTAGGAAAGATAATTGGTAGCGCTCTCATGAAGGCTGACTATAATGTAAGAATAGCAGAAACCCATGGACTCTCGCAAAGGGGAGGATCAGTTCTGGTACATGTGAAATTCTCAGATGATGAGTATATATCTCCAACGATATCCCCAGGATACGGAGATATCGAGATATCCTTAGAACTCATAGAAGCGGTAAGAAACCTGTATATGTTGAAAGAAGATGCTATTATAGTATCAAACGACTTGATTCTACCACCACCCGCGGCTAAAAACGTGCTATCAAAAGAATTGTTGCTAAATGAACTCTTCCACTTTAATAATGTTCACATTATCAGCGCGTCGGAAAAAGCGCTTGAGCTAGGAAATATATCCGTCACTAACATTATAATGCTAGGATATATTGTAAACCAAGGAATCTTACCAGTAAAGAAAGATATAGTAGTAGAAAGCATTAAGGAAAACATTCGAGAAAAATTCTGGGACATAAACCTGAAAGCATTCGAAATAGGCTACAAACTTGAATCATATAAAAAGGGTCTTAATAAAAACTGTGAAAAGTTTGGATAGAATCCTAGGATGCTTTAGAAAAAGGTAAAAGCTTTTTATACCAAATTTTTTGATTATTTTGCTCTGAAAATCCATTTCTCCTATTTTCACCGAGATTTCTTCAAAGCCTCCTCTTTTCAGGATGTCGAAAATGTCTACTAGCTCCTTATCTGAAAGAGAATCTAGAAACTTTCTCAAGAACAGCTGAATCGATATTTCGTTTCCCATTTCCTGCCACCACTTTTTCTGATAGGAACCATATTTTTCCGATATTATTGACTCGGATAACAATTCGGCAGCCTTCCCAATTAAAACGATACCGCCCCCTGTTGTTGGTTTCGTTTGTCCCGCACTATCTCCTATCAAAAAGATTGGCCTTTCAAAAGTTTTATAAAGTTCTTTCTTGGGACCGCTCGTTATAACAGCGCCTCCTAAAACACTTTTAATTTTTAGGTTAGTGATACGAGACGAGACTAATGGATCCTTTCCTATGAAATACCTAAGTCTTTCTAGTGGATTGACAAGATCTGCTAGACCTATCCTAGCCATATTATCTCCTAGAGGTATAATCCATGCGAATAATCCACGGCTGTATCTGCTACCTATATAGATCTCGACTACATCTTCGTCAAGATCCTTTACACCTTCAACTTCATACTGTAATGATGGAATAACCTTCTCATTTTTCCCAAAACCCATCTTTTGTGAAAGAATATCGTTTACCCCGGTGGCTAAGATAACTTTTTCCGATTCATAGGATATACTACCTTTAGATCTATCCCTCACTAGAATCCTAAACTTATTGTTTTTAATCCCTATGTCAACTACCTTATTCTCTTTTCTTACCGGGATACCTTTATCGATCACCTTGTAGTATAGAGATAAATCAAATAATCCTCTATCAATGATAGCGGCGACATTCTTATCAGCCTTTACGAAAAGACTCTTGCCATTGGGGAAAAATATCTTAGCACCGCTTACACAGTTCTGAATATACTTATTACTCATCTCCTTTAGATAGAAGCTTTTTAGACCTTTTAGACTCACAACACCCGAGCAATGTACTGGTCTTCCAATTTCCTTATGTTCCTCAAAAAGAATAATTTCGCCATCATAACCCCTTTTTAGAAGCTCCAAAACAGTCTTCAGTCCTGCCGGACCTGCACCAACCACTGATATATCTGTCATAGATGTTTTAAACCTTGATATTTTCCGCTATTTTCTTTAAATATCTTAGTTCATCCTCTTCGAATCTGAGATTAATCGAAGAACTCTCAGACTTTATATAATTTAAAAGGAGTTTCAGTATCGTTTTCGGATCTCTATCATTATATGTCCTCTTAAGAGAAACAAGCTCATCTAAAATTGTTTCACCCTTCCTTACAACAATGTTATTAATTAAAACCCATGATTTTTTCACTCTTGAAATAAGCTTTTCTACCGTTTTTTCCCCTATAATTGACAGGCTGTATACTTCCTTAGAGCCATGAGCGTCATAACTATATCTTCTTTCAACGATTCCATCATTTATTAGCTCTCTTATTGTATTGTGAATATCTTTAGAAAACACGGTAGCAATAAGGGGCTTAACATCGAAGGGACTAAATGAATAAATGTAAAAAATGACATGAAAAGTGTACTCATTTACAATAGGTTGCCCACCGTCAACGCCTAATAGAAGAAGAATCCATTCCCTTCGTGAAATTTCACACAGCTTCATCTCCATCCTATCAATTATCTCATGTTTCCAGTCATAGCTCATAGTATCACTTCTTATCCTCTATATCCAACACTATTACATCTCTTTTCTTTTTAATAAGCTTAAATATGATACGGACGATAGATAAAATTACTAAAATCAAAAATATGTATATGAGATGTAGACTAGTTATGACTACTCCGTCAAGAACAAGAATAACGTCGGTTCTAAACGAGATCTTCTCATCTCCTTTCAGCACCACAGTTTTTCTACACCTAAGTACAGGTACATCAACTACATAAGTACTCTTATTAAGATAGGGAAATACTACTTTACCATATTTATCTGTGCTTTGTCTAGCTACCAGCTCACCTTTCTCAAAATAAAGATATACGTCAACTCCTCTAATAGGATTTCCAAAGGCATTTACAATTTTTACGGTTAAGGTAGGTAAGTTTATGATATCCATTAAAGTCGAGTTGCCTATGGTTATGTATATCTTTTTCTCTAAAACCTTCCTTCCCCTTAGAGTAACGGTATATGTATACGTCCCTGGGACTAGTTGCTTAATCTCAACCTTACCCAAGGACGATGTAATACTGATATTCACTCCCATTCCTACGAGGCTTAAAGTATAATTTTTAACGAGCTCTCCGTTTGTTTTGATGATTTGATACTCGAAGTCTACAAGATTACATCTGATAACAACATCCATGCTAGACTCCACATTAATTATTCTCCGACCGATCTCGTTTCCGTTCTTTAAGACTCTTATTACATATTTTCCTTTGGGAAGATAACCCAAAGTAAGTGTACCATTACGAACAGAGAAGACCTTTTTACCAAAGCTTCTATAGACTTCTACTGTTGCATTAAGAACCTTTTTTCCTTTAATGTCCTCTAGAGAAATCGTCAATAAGCATAAAGGTGCAATTACTCGAATCTCTGGCGGTACTCCATATATTTTAAAGCATCCTATACTTTCACTGCCAAGCATAAAAACTATCGTAAGATTTCCAGAAGTAAATTTTCCCGGGAGTGTTATGGAACCTACGGAGACTATTCTCCTATAGATCCCATTGTCTACGTAAACATTATCATCGTATATCGTTCCGTTGGGATAATAAAAACTCACCTTATATGTACTTACATTTATCTTTAGCTTGATATGAAGCGAATCTATCACACGAGGAAAGTATAAGTTAAACAGTCTCGACAACATACCTTTCTTGGAAAAGTTTCCCAGCAGCTCAACCTTGCAATTGAAAGGAGGGTTGATATATATACTTGAATTAGGTATATTACTGCTTACTTTTATGACACCTCCCCCGATCTCATCAACAATGGCATCGTAGATGAAGATCCTCCTGTAAACCATTTTCAGTATCTTTGGAGGGATGCTTTTTACAGTAAATGAACTTCCTGTTATCAGTAGCTTCCACAAGTATTCCTTTATTACACCTATCTCTGTAGATATTTCCCTTACTGTGTGATTAATTAAAGTATATCTCGCTTGAATAACCGAGCTTAGATCTATGTTCTCATGAGATATTACGACTAGAACAACACCCCATACGTCACTACCTAGGTCGATTCTCCCTTCCGACTCAATTTCTAAGAAACTTTCTTCTTCTTTGAGGGCGTAAGCCGTAGGCCTCGGAGAAGCAGGATCGAATATAACTCTAACTATTCCTCTAAAACCAAGCAATGAGAAATTAATAGCAACCATATCTTCTACAATGGTTACTCCTTTTGATACACATGGAAGAACTTCAATGTTATTCACGAGAACTTTACTCGGCTTAAGGGGGGATAAGGAGTTAACTCTTATAATTAGCAAGGATGAGTCCTCAGGATCATAAACTAGGTTTTTATTAACTATCTTTAGAAACTCCGTTTTTATCCCATCTTTCCAATACGAAATGACATTTGCATAAATGATCTCATCACATTTTTTCGGTTTATTGATGGAATAGACTCTAGTGGCTACACCAAACGAGTTGAGAAACATTAATGTTATTACGAGAATACATGCTATTGCATTCTTCTCCATACTATACCCGCATCTTCATACTACACTGTAATATTTAATAGGGTTACATTTATAATCTCTAACGGTGAACATTAGGGGGTAGCTGTGGTAGAGCATTGGGTTGAGACAGTAGCTAAGAAAGTGGAAAAGGAGTTCGGTTATAAAGAGTTAATAATCGGTAATGGGGGTCTTTCGGTTTCAGGGTTACAGCATGTTGGAAGATTAAGGGGAGAGATAACGCTAGTTGATGCTGTATTGCAAGAACTAAAAAAGAAAGGCTACGATGTCAAGCATACTCTGGTTCTCTATACCGTTGATCCCTGGAAAGGTAAGGAAACGCAGCTAGGACAGTTTGAGGATAAAGAAGAAGCTAAACAGTATGTTGGACGGCCTCTGTATAGGGTACCAGACCCCTATAGATGTCACGAGAATTGGGTAAAACACTACTGGGAGGATTTTGGAGAATATTTAGAGAATTTTTCACATGAAATACAGATCATAACTACTCAAGAGTTATACGAAGAAAATCAGAGAATGTATAATTTCATATTGGATGTGATCAAAAAAAGAGATGAAGTTATAGAGACGCTGAACAAGTACAGGAAAAGAAAACCGTATCCTAAGACATACATCCCCTTTGAACCTATCTGCCAAAGGTGTGGTAGAATAGACACTACTGAAGTTCTATCTGTGAATTTCAGTAAGGGAACAGTAGACTACACCTGTAATAATTGTGGCTTCAAGGGAACTCAATCATTAAGAAAGGGGAAACTGAACTGGAGATTAGAATGGGTCGGTGTATGGAAAGCAATGGACGTGTCCTTTGAACCATATGGGAAAGATCACGCAACACCTGGAGGATCCCGAGATAGCTGTAAGGATCTAGCGGAAAATATCTTCGGTTTTAAATCACCTGTTGGCCTACCATATGAATGGGTTGGCTATGAAACAAATGGCAAGGATATGGGAGATATGGGTTCAAGTGATTTTATTGGTTTTACACCCAAAGACTGGGTAGAAGTCGCTGAAGGTGAGGTTTTAAGATACCTATACCTTGTGAACCAACCTATGAAAAGGATAGTTTTAAACCTGAAAAAAGTTCCCATTTATACTGAACAGTTTGACAGAGCTGAACGCATATATTATGGTTTAGAGAAAACGAAGCTTGATAAGTCGACGCTTGAAATAATAAAAAAGTCCTACCTTTACGCTCTTCTAGAAAAGCCGTCTGATAAACCACTTTTCCAGTTACCGTATCTTCATGCGGTTGCCATGATACAAATACTTCCGGCTGGGGGCGACATTATTGAGGAAGCTATAAGGAGATTACAGATAACAAAGTACATAGATCATTCACCTAATGAAGATGAAGTAAAGAGAATAGAAAGACGTTTAACTCTAGCAAAGAACTGGTTAATGAAATATGCCGATGATAGATATAAGATTAGGGTTATTGATTCTATTCCTAAAGATGTCAAAAATATTATACCCAAACAGGTTGTTAACAAGCTAAAAGAATTATATGAGAAATTACAGGCCATTGAGTGGACCGAAGAAAACATCAAAAAAGCAATGATAGAAGTGGAAAAGGATGGAATAGAGAAAGAATTCTTCGCCGCTATTTACTTCATATTCTTTGGAAGAGAATACGGACCTAGGATAGCTCCCTACTTTGCAATAATGGACAGGAAATTTGTACTGGAGAGGTTCAGAGAACTTTTTGAATTGACAGATAGTAAAGCTTAAGAATATTAGAGGTTAAGGTTATCAAGGTTGTTTTTATGTTATATGAGCAAGCTAAACCAAGTGGTATTCTCATAGCGTTCTCAGTCATACCTGCTGTACTGATATTTATTGCTGTATTTCTCACAGACTTTTTTAGCTTAAAACCTACATTACCTCCCATGTATTCGGCTTTCCTGCCGATTTTCCTATTAGTGATTTCAGCGATAATAGCCTTTTTCTGCTATTTCACAGCAAAAGATGAAGAGCCCGAATGGGGAAGCCAGTTTGTTTTTAAGATTCTAGAAGGTCTCGCTGTATCATATATAATGTTAGATATCATTATACTTGCTTTGATACTATTTCTTTATTTTATATCTTAGCCACATATCTCTTTTAGTCTCTTTATCTCTTCCTCTTTTTCCTTTAGTTGCTCCTTAAGCTCAGCATTTTCATTTCTGAGTTCAACGATAATTTTCTCATACTCCTCTATCTTCTTAAGTCTCTCCTCGAGCACCTTCTCACGCGACTCTAGCTCAGCCTTCTTAGCTTCTATTCTTTCTCTAAGCTCTAGAAGTGCGTTCTCTTTTGTTGCTAACATTCTCTGGTAACCTACTAATTCTCTTTCCTTTTCAAGGAGTCTTTTTTCCCAATCTAAAAGTCTTCTCTCTTCTTCTTCAAGTCTCTTTTTATATGGTTCTAACTCTTCTCTAATAATTTTCTCTCTTCTTTCGATCTCCTCCTTGAGTTTCTTTAACTCTTCCTCTTTCAACGCTATATCATGTTGCAATTGGTCATATTGTGCTAAGAGTTTACTTACCTTGTTTTCTTTTTCATTTAGCTTATGCTCCCATTCAGCAAGTTTTTCTATTTTCTCAGCATATTCCATCTCTCTCTTTCTCAGATCTTCTTCCTTACTCTCCAATTTGGCTTTCAGGTCTTCAAGCTCTTTTTCAAGGGCCCTTAGCTCCTCTTCCTTAGACATCAGTTGAGTCCTTAATTGATGGAGCTGGGAAACCTCTGACTCCATTCTAGCTCTATATTCTTTTAAGTCTTTTTCCTTTTCAGAAATTTCCTGAGATAATTTATTTAACTCTTCCTCTCTTTTCTGCAGTTGTTTAAAGAGTTCTACTAATTTATTATGTACGCTGAGTAGTTGATTGAACCTATCATCAAATAATCCATGATATTTTTGTAAAAACTCCGAAAATAGCTGGGAATACTTATCTGACTCAGTTGTAAATGCTTCATTATACTTCTGCAAAAACTCCGATAGCAAATTAGAATATTTCTCAGACTCGGCTGAAAACATCTCGTTATACTTATTTAGGAACTGCAATAGATTTGTATTCATTTCTTCCCGTCTATTCTCCATTGTGCTATTTAAGTTCTGAAGAACCTTAGCTTGTTCACTTACGTTAGATAATATCTCTTCAATTTTCCTTAAAAATTCAGATATTTCAGCATCTCTCTTTTCCAAGGATTCTTCCTTGGATAAAAGTCTTTCTTTCCACTGTTTTAATTCTTTCTCCTTTTCCTCAAGCTCCTTAATCTTCTCCCGGAATGTTTCCATCTTAGTAGAGAGCTGACTGTATTCATCTATAAGGCTTGTATACTTCTCAATAGCATTTCGTAATGCTTCAAAAAGTTCTGAGAACTCTCTCGCTCTATCGTCTAAGAATGATTGCTGTCTATCAAGGAAATTCTTAAGAGATTGAAGTCTTTCATCCTCTTCTTTCTTAAATTCGGAGAGTATATTATCTATCGTCGCTGACGTCTTTCTGATTTCTTCTAAGGCCCGGTTGATTAAATCTATCTTTGTGGGTATATCCTCGGCGGTCGCAAGAGATTCATTTAGTTTCTCTTGATATGCTGACAATTCACTCAGTTTTAACTGAATTATTTGCGAAAGTTTTTTTAGTTCTTCTCTATTTCTTTCAAAATCCCCAGTCTGTCTCTGTAGCAATGTAACCAGATCCGCGAGCGTATTTTTTTCTTCATCTAAAGTTGCCACTATCTGCGTTTGAAACCCTCTCAGAACGCTTGATATTGTTTCTTGAATGTTTTCAGGTAGTTTTGTAAAATTAGACACTACTAATTCTTTAAGGCCTTCCAGCTCTGTTCTGATATCTTCTAAGCTTATAACCTCTTTAGGTCTCTCTTCTTTTCGTCTTTTGAATAATGACATCTGAATACACCATTAACAACTATACCAAAGATTAACTATATATTCGTATAATTATAACTAATGCTTAACAATATTTTTGACTATTATTTCTGCTTATTCTCTATAAAAGTGTTCTTAATCTCTGATAATCGCAATGACAATTCCTGTATCTGCAGTTCTAAATCTCGGGTTTTAGTCAGTAATACTTCCTCTAGGCTTGAAACTTTAGTTGATAGTTCACTAATTAGTAATAACAAGTTTTTAATCTCACTTCTAATGCTTAACACTTCGCTTTTGGTCTCATTAAAATGCTCGATAGCCGTTATCGTTAGATTCTTTGTATCAGCTCTGATAGCAGCAAGGTCTTGTGAAAAGTTTGTTATAGTTTGAGAGAAACTTCCAACCTCCTTTGCAAACTTCTCTAAGAAGATATCAAGTGTTATCTTGAGATCCTTTGATATGCTCTCACTAAAATTGGTAAGGGATTTTTCTAGATTTTCTAATGTCTCCTTGATATGTTCTCTTTCTTCCTCAAGCAACTTTTCATTTCTTTCAAGGGCTTTATTCAATTCAGAAATTGAAGTCCTAAGATCCTCCATTCTATTATTTAAAAAATCTGTAGAAACCTTTAATGCATAGATGCCATCATGTAACTTCTTAATAGCCATCATTAATACGGCAGTCTCACTTTCAGCGATATCGATGACTTCTATATCGTTCTTCTCCTCCATAAGTAGACACTAGATTAATATTATCAGAATATTTATTTTAGTGTAGTGGTTGTAATTCAAATCTCCTTGAAAGAAATTACTTAGTTTCCTTCGAAGAAAAATATTTGTCTATTTTTTGCATATCTTTTTTGTCAATATCTATCTTTTCTATGACACTTTCTCCCTTCTCCGTCAGCTTATACAGTGCCATGTATAAAGTAGTATATGTAGACCCGGCAATGTATAGCTCCTTGATATACCCCTTTTCTATAAGCGCTCTAAGCCTTTGTTCAAGATCGGAGGAAATAGTGCTACCCTCAGGATAACGGATATTGAACCTTACACCCATATCCTTCAACTCTTTAATAACCCTGTGGAGTTTTTTGTAAGGCATTGATTTCCCATACACATGTAAAACATATATAATCCTCTTATCAGTTGCATCAATCTTCGAACTCATAAATTGACACCATCTTAACTAAAATGAAAAACAAGATATCTTTTTAATTTATTTCTTAAAAACTACCTCATAACTCGACCTTAGGATAGAGGGTTTCTTTCTGACGGATATCCAGTCATAGTCTACCAGCTTAAGATTTAGTCTAAAATCTTCTAGAGGGTATCTAGCTTTCTTTAACTCTGCTCGCAACTTCGGAAGAAGAAAGTTTATAGCTTCCTTCACTATATTACCATGCTTTTCCAGCTCATCTATATGAGCCAAATATATCTTATTTATCTTTATACTAACGTAGAACTTTATTATATATGCCATATTAATAGCCAGCAAGGCAAGCACTAGACTGAAATTATATATGAAAAAGTTCTTGAAGGCATACATTGCTATTCCCATCCCTATTATCCCAATGAAACTTAGAAAGGCAAGTATTAGACTAAATTTTTCAAGCCTTAGTATTTTTGTATACTCCTTATCCTTCTTCGGAATTTCATATATGTACTCTATTTCATCTAGCACTTTCTTCCAGTCAACTGATGAGGATTTTTCTAGCTCAAGATCATCAATTAGATCGGATATTCTTGCAATATTCCTTACGTTTCCTATTCTAGAAGAATCTAAAGCCTCTATTAGATATTTAAGTTGCCTAATTCTTTTTAAACTGCTCTCTGTACTACGTCTCTTACTCAATTTTGGAACCCTCTGTATAAAGTATGTACTGGAGTATATCCGTTTTAGTGACGATACCCGTAAAATTATCGTTCTTAAATATCAAAATTCCCTTTGAACCTCTGGTCGAGAACATGTTGGCTGCCTGTGCTATAGATTCTCTTTCATCAAGTCTATCATATTTCCTCTGCATTATGTCCCTGGCAATCATTCTCCTAGCCCTTCTTTCACGGATATTCCATGGAAACCTGTTATAAATAAAAGTGACAACGTCTAGCAATCTTATATCCGTTACCTGACCGACAACCTTTAGTTGTTCTATTATCGGTATTATAGATATCTTCTCTCTGACAATTTTATCCCTGAGATCAAATATTCTGTCGTTAGCTGAAGCAATTATTGGTCGGTATGTTACTATTTTTGATAAGCTTTTATTTCGATACTTTAAAGCTATCTTCATTAGATCCTGTTTAGAAACTACGCCTATGAGTTTCTCATCCTTAAATACAGGAACTATCCCGTAGCTATTCTTAACTATACTTTCGATAACATGATATAAGGAGTCGTCATATGATACCTTGTAAAATGGTGAAATATAAAATGATGAAACTTGGAGGCTACCTAGATCTACCTTCCACGTTCTTATAGTACATATCTTTGACAGTATATCTTTTTCACTTAGAACTCCTATAATTCTACTTGCATCAGAAACAAGTAGGTGGCTGATTCCTCTGCTCAAAAGTATTTCGATAGCCCTGTTCAACGATGTTCCCTTATCCACAACAACAGGAGTTTTGTTGACGACTTTCTCTAAATTCACCATAATAATGTCTCACACAACATATAACATCAAACTTAACATTATAAGTATTTGTCTAAGGTCTCTTCCCCGGCTTTTGAAAAGCTTTGAATCTTTGATATTATTTCCTTTAACCTTAGAAAATCCTTCTCTAAAATTTTCCTCATATTGGGATTATAGAGGGAAGCAGCTGGATGAAGAGTTGGAAACACTAATATTTCACCACCCTTGTATTGCCATCTAAAAGTCTTGCCATGAACCTTTAGAATGGAGCTGAATGATTTTCCAATTTTAGAAAAGATATATTTTGTACTATGTCTCCCTAGGGTAACAATAATTTTAGGCCTTATAATATCGATCTGCCTATCCAGATATGGGGAACATGCTAAAATTTCATCTTGAGCAGGATCCCGATTATTAGGAGGACGACATTTTATAACATTTGTTATGAAAACTTCTTCTCTTTTTATACCCGCTAGTTTGAGCATCTCGTCTAAGACTTTTCCAGCGGCTCCAACGAATGGTCTGCCTTGGTTATCTTCTTGAAAGCCTGGAGCCTCGCCGATAAAGACTATTTCTGAGTTAGGATTTCCTTCACCTGGCACGGGATTTTTTCTGTATTGGTAAAGCTTGCACTTCTTACATTTTTGTATCTCCTGTTTGATCTTTTTCAGTTCTATCATTTTCGTTTCCATCTTCATCCATCCTACCATGTGATAAAAGCCTTGTCTCTCGATACAACCATTTTAATAAGACGATTGTTCGGTATATCTTTCAATTCAATGCTAGGTCTGTCCATCAAAGGTATCTGAGAGATTATACATCCTACAATTATGATTGGTTCGCTCTCTAGATTTATTATTCCCGACGGAGCTAATCCTTTTCTCTTTAACCTGAGAAGAATGTAGGATCCAACAGTGCTTCCTTTTCCGTAAGGGAATATTAATATCTTACCAGATATTTTTTGTCCTTTAAGTGGATGACCTTTCTCGACTATCCTTCCCGTGCTGGGATCAACACCCCCATAAAATGAGATAGGTTCGTCGGAAACCAACGTATATCCCTCACAGGCACCGTAGACTAAAGGCCTACCATATATGGTAATACTATTCTGTCGCAACCTTCAGCACCTCATCTAATCCCAAAATTTTTACATCATAGCCTTGGGCCGTTAGGTAGTATGCAGCCTTTGCTGAATCCACAATGCAACTTGATACATTCATTCTTCTAAGATCTGCAACTACCATACATGTGTCATAGTAAACTTCAACATTATTTTTTTCAAGTAATTCAACGTATTTTTTAGCAGGTCTTTTCAGTTGACGTGCAGTAAAAAGGATAACTCTTTTCTTAGGTTTACGATATTTGAAAAATATTGCTATTCTTCTAATATCATTTAAAGATAAATGTGGACACCCGAGGAGTATAGCGTCCACGTCTTCTAGATTACTCTTTTGGATTTTCTCAGAGGCGTCGATAATCTCCTTAACGTCAGGGGCCAAGGTTTCAAGGCAACTTAAGTTTTCTCTCATGATATTAAGGTATTCAGGGGAAATATTCTCAAGTATAACCATCCCTATACCACTCGAGGCACCTATAGCCGCTAAAAAAAGTTTTAAGGTATCCTTCTCCCTCAGTCCTTCGGGAATATTCCTTATTAGAGGGACTCCCTTCTTTGCGATATAACCGATATAGTAACCTAAATTAGCATAAAGTCCTCTTTCTTTGACATAATCCCTCACATTCTTTAAATCAAAAATTACGCTCGGAAATCTGTTTCTTTTTAAATGAAGTCCAACATAGGGTGCTTTGCCTACTATTGCTTCAAAAACGGCTAAAGGACCGCCTTCACGATTCGTGAAAGCACCTATTACACTATTAGCGTAAAGAACAGCATTACTCTCAGCCCAGGCTAGATGATCACCTGCGTTAATATCTACGTAAAAATATGGAGTACAGGTTAGAATAGGGATTGCTCCCATTTCCCTGAATACACTTATTATTTCCACTTGTTTTTTAGCAAATTTTTCGTCAGAATTCATCCTAGACCATTTGTCAAGATCTATGCCTGAAGGATTCAATGTTGTTTTAACAGTAAACATCCCCCCCTTATCTCTTAACTCATGTAAAAATTCTAATCCCTCATCACCTATATTCTTGTATGAAACACCGGAAATATGTGCAGATTTTACAGGGATTAGCTTTTCCGCATTCATAACCTCGCCAACTTTCACAACTACCTCCATCGCTAACTGGCGTGCTTCTCCCATCTCGCCATCGAGAATCCTCTCTTCTTCTTTTGTAAGATACAATATAGGCCACCTTATGGATACTTATTCTCCATTATATATAATAGCTATTATTAGAACAGAAATAAAGTGTTTTGTACAAAACGTTTAAATATTTTATGGTCACCATAACCTTTGGTGCTTTTTCTGATGCCTAAGAAAAGTTCTGTAAAGAGTATCAAAAAGAGTGGGAAAGACTTGAGCGAGGAAGAATACGATGAAATGCTAGAGGAGTTAGCAGAGAAGAGAATAGAGATGGAGGATAGAGATGTAGATGACACGTATAGTCTTGAAGATCTTGAGGGCGTGGGAAGAGTAACAGCAGAGAAGTTGAGGAATGCAGGGTTTTACACGATTAAGGATATAGCATATGCCTCTGCTCACGAATTAGCTGAAGTTATAGGTTCAGAAGAAAGAGCTCTTTCAATAATGCAGTCAGCACAAAGACTTATTGAGCATGGAAAAATTTTTGTTACTGCTCGTGAGGTTTGGGAGCGTAGGCGTGGTGTTTTTTATATTAGTACTGGTGTTCGTGGTTTGGATGAGTTGTTGGAGGGTGGCGTCGAGACTCAGGCTATCACAGAGTTTATCGGCGAGTTTGGCGCTGGCAAGACCCAGCTCTGCCACCAGCTTGCTGTGATGGTTCAGCTGCCCGTGGAGAAGGGAGGCCTAGAGGCAAAGGCACTATACATAGATGCCGAAGGCACCTTCAGACCAGAACGAATAATACAAATAGCAAAATACAGAGGAATACAACCAGAACAAGCACTAGAAAACATAATATACGCAAGAGCATACAACAGCGACCACCAGATGCTACTGGTCGATGAAGCAAAAAAGCTAATTGAAAAGGAGAATATAAAGCTGGCTGTAGTGGATAGTTTGATAAGTCATTTTCGTTCCGAGTATCCAGGAAGAGAGAATCTTGCTGCAAGACAGCAGAAACTTAACAGGCATATAAGCCAACTACTTAGACTTGCTACTGTCTATAATTTGGCGGTTGTAGTTACGAACCAGGTTCTAGCTTCTCCAGATGTATTCTTTGGTAACCCCTTAAGACCCGCTGGAGGAAACATTATGGCGCATGGCTGTACTTACCGTATATGGTTAAGAAAGGGCAGAGAAGGAAAAAGAATCGCAAGGATAATCGATTCACCTAAACATGCTGAGAAGGAAACGGTTTTCACAATAACAGAAAACGGCGTCGTAGACTTATAATATTATTTTCTCAATTGGTTAGAGTCAAAAACTCATTTAGGTTTGATAAAGAGGTTTGAGATATGAAAGCATGGGAAATAATGTCTACTGCCTTAGTCAAGATAACTAGAGATACCGCTCTCACTAAGGCAAGAATGCTATTTCGTAAAAAGGGGAATAGGATTGCAGTTGTCTACGATAGTCTTCCTGAAGGAAAATACTTAGGATTTATAAATAGACGTGATATCATCACGTTAACTTCTGTAAGATCGGATCGGACAGTTAGGGATTTAATAAGGGGGTATCCCAAGATATATAAGGATACTGAATTGGAAGATATTGTCAAAATGTTAAGTAAGTTTAATGTATATGCATGTCCTGTTCTCGAATCGCCTATCGATGAACAAGCCATAGGAATCGTAAGCTATAAACAAATTATAAGAGCCCTTAAGAATTCAGGTATTATCCCCAGAGCAAAGGCTGCTGGGGAGATAATGACACAAGATTATTTAGACTTATTCGTTATACCACAGAAGGAAAGAATTACAAAAGCTTGGGCAAGACTTGTCAATAAGGGCATTCCAGGACTTGTTGTGGTTAGAGATGAGCAAATACTAAAACCTGTCGGTATATTAACACCCACAGACCTTATAGAAAGCGGAAGATGGTATTTTAGAAGGGAAAGCGAGCATGCCATTACGACTCCAGCAAGAGTAAGGAAAATTATGAAAAGAGGTGTAGTAGTTGCTTATCGAGACACACCCATTGAGGTACTAGCTGATTTTATTATACAGTATGATTTTTCAATTATCCCCGTTGTGAACAAGCGTGGTTCCTTGATAGGCATAGTTACACAGGAGGATGTTGTAAGAGGATATCTAGAGGGTAGAAAGCCTGGCAGAAGGCCTATAAGGATCGTACCGGTACCGATACCTGTTACTGAAAAAGAGCTCCCTGTATATCTACCAAAGCCACAAATCCTAGGACAAGTACTAATTCAAAAGGAAAAAATGAGAGTGTCCGGAATTACTGTTTCTGATATAGCCGAACCCGGTATTCCTGCCATAAAAATCAACGATACTGTTGAACATGCGAGAAATGTGATGCTTAGAAATAAGGTTAACCATGTGTTGGTGATTGATAACGAAGGAAAAATTTTAGGAAGTATATCTAAACGACAATTATTGTACGCGTTAGGCATAAGAGGGCCACTGTGGAGGAGAAGAACCTTTGAAAAACAGTTCATCTTTGAGGTGATCAACGAGAATGTTCCTATCGTCAGGGCAAACATGTCCATAGAGGAAGCGGCTAAGCTAATGGTGTTAAGTGATAGTGACATCATACTTGTTGTTGACGAAAAGGGAATGTTTAAGGGCATTATTACAAAAGATACGTTAGTCAAGGGGTTCTTGGCTATTAAAGATCTTGATACAGTAGTTGGTAATCTCATAACTCCTTCTAAGATATCTATTGTCCATCCCGATCACTCATTAGCGCATGCTGTCAGGAGGATGAGAGCATATTACCTAGATGCATTAGCAGTGGTTGATGGCAATAATCTACTAGGTGTATTAAGCGAAAATAGGCTTCCATTCCTTGCCTTAGAAGATGCAAGAACGGGATTAAGGAGTAGAAGGTTACTCTGGGTTCGAAGACTTGAGAGAGGGGGAAGAAAGCAGGGACGATACATAAAAATCACACCATTGTTAGTCAGAGATGCTTTAACTCCATTTAAAAGAGTTGTTAGCATAAATGAGAATGTTAGGAAAGCAATACAGTTGATGATAGAAAATGATATAGACGGCATTCCCGTTGTTGACAATAAGGGAAGTATTCTAGGTGCCGTCTGTAAAAATGATATCGTAAGAGAACTAGCCAGAGCTGGGCCGGAGAAAATTATCAAGGAGAGAAAAGAGGTTAGGATAAATGTCTAAAATAGTAGAAGCGTACGGAAGAAATACGAGAATTAGGATATACGTAAAACCTTTATCTAAAACACAAAAATTAGTGTTAGAGGGAGATGAGCTAGTCTTTTATACGAGTGAGCCGCCTATCCATGGGAGAGCGAACGCTGCTTTGATTAAATTTTTAGCAAAAGAGCTAGATTTGGCTTCATCCAGGATTAGAATAGTATATGGCTATAGAGAGAAGTTGAAGGTTCTTGAGCTGGTTGAAACAACTCCAGAAAAAATTTCTGAAAAGATATACAAGATTGCACAAAGAAAATAAATTATTTTAAGTCTAAGACAAGACATAGGAATATGTCCCTCTCTGTTATGATACCTAAAGTTTTCGAGTTTTCTTCAACTATTAGCATACCTATGT
>Ga0209410_1000101_pt1 | contig 34653 bp, 31 predicted proteins | sample Mar14436cmmetaG_FD_184135 | JGI IMG/M metagenome (GOLD analysis project Ga0209410, IMG submission 184135) | Marine hydrothermal vent microbial communities from Guaymas Basin, Gulf of California to study Microbial Dark Matter (Phase II) - Marker... ... | reverse complement strand
TTTTATTCCAACGTCTCCTCTCACAGAATAGAAAACAAAATAAAGGATATGAGATGGCCACAAAGGGAAATTGAAAAAATATTAGATTGCTTCTGTTCAGAGATAATGGGGTTATATCTAAAAATGAGACAGGGTATTATATACTGTATGTAAGTATGGTAAGGAAGGTATTTTATAGTGGAAGGTTACAAGGGAATAGGCTACATGATGAATAGACTTAACCAAGCATTACCTGTCTGCTTACAGGCAGGAAGGCAAAATAGCACCTGGTAGTGGCAAACACTGCCTTTTCAAGCTTTATCTGGATGAAAGTGTAGATATAAAAACAGCCGAGGGACCTAAAAGAAGGGGAATAGAGGTTTACGCTGCACTTCAAAACCAGCAATTTTTATTAATTGAAAATTAGGACAAACAAAAATTATACTAATAATTTCTCTAACAGGGCCTTATGCAAATGTAGCTTGTTTTCTGTCTGATCAAATACCACTGATTGTGGTCCTTCTATTACTTCTTCAGTGATTTCTTCTCCCCGATGGGCAGGAAGGCAATGCATAACAATAGCCTCTGGTTTGGCATAACTTAAGAGCTTTGAATTTACTTGATATGGGAAAAAACATTCTTTTGTCTTTTGCTCTCTTTCTTGACCCATACTCACCCACACATCGGTATTTATTACATCTGCTCCTTTTACTGCCTCAATAGGGTCATAGGTAAAGATAATGTTTTTTCTTTTTTTTGCATTTTCTAACACATCTAATGCTGGCTCATAACCCTTGGGACAGGCTAGATAAAGTGTAAAATCAAGCCTTACCGCGGCATTGATCCAAGAATGACAAACATTATTGCCATCACCTATCCAAACAATCTTCAACCTCTCAAGGTCTCCTTTGTATTCTTGAACAGTCATTAAGTCAGACAATACCTGACAAGGATGATATTTATCTGAAAGGGCATTAATTATAGGAATATTAGACCACCTGGCCATTTCTTCAATAAGATTTTGACTATAGGTGCGCATAGCAACAGCATCTACATATCTGGAAAGCACCCTGGCAGTATCTTTAATGGGTTCTTCACGAGACATCTGGGTCACATCTTTAGTCAAAAACACCACTTGACCCCCTAGTTGATACATAGCTACTTCAAAAGATACCCGCGTTCTGGTAGATGGTTTCTCAAAGATTAAGGCCAAGGTTTTACCTACTAAAGGTATATATTTTATACCTGCCTTATAATTCTTTTTTAAAACTATCGCCCTATCTATAAGAGACAAAATTTCCTCAGAAGATAAATCCAAAATAGTAATCAAGTCCTTTTTCACTGCTCTTCCCTTAATATCTTATCTAACACTTCTATAAATGCCTCTATCGCCTCCCTTTCAATTATTAAAGGTGGTAAGAGACGTAAGACATTTGCTTGAACAGCATTAATAAGAAATCCCCTTTGCAGACATTTTTCTACAATAGTTTGGGCCTTTATATCAAGTTCTATACCTATCATAAGGCCACATATCCTAACTTCCTTAATTATTTTATACCTTTCTTTTAATTGATGAAGTTTTTCTTTAAAAAATGCACTTATTTGTCTAGTGTATTCCAAGAGCTCTGTGCCAGTTAATATTTTAAGCACAGCTTTAGCTGCGGCACAGGAAACAGGGTTACCACCAAAGGTGCTGGCATGACTTCCAACAGAGAAAGCCATTGCTATCTGTTCTTTAGCCAACATGGCTCCAATTGGAAGGCCATTTGCTAAAGACTTAGCCAAGGTGAGAATATCTGGTTTCACCCCTTCATGTTCATAAGCAAACAGCGTCCCCGTCCTTCCCATCCCAGTTTGGATTTCATCAAAGATAAGCAATATTTGATTTTCATCACAAATTTTTCGGACTTTCTTTAAATACCGAGGAGATGGTATTCTAATTCCCCCTTCCCCTTGTATAGGCTCTAACATAATAGCTACTGTTTCTTTATCAATGGCTCGTTCTATGGCTTTAACATTATTAAATGGAACATGGATAAAACCTGGCAATAGGGGTGCAAAGCCTGATTTTACTTTTTGCTGTCCAGTGGCTGTAATAGTAGCCATGGTGCGCCCATGAAAAGAACCTTCTAATGTAATAATTTTATACTTCGGAGGAGAAAACTGGTTTCCCCATTTTCTAGCCAGCTTAATCGCTGCTTCGTTGGCCTCAGCCCCACTATTGCTAAAAAAGACCTTGTCTGCAAAGGAATGTTTGACTAGGAGTTCTGCTACCTCAATTTGAGGAAGGGTATAATAAAGATTAGAAATATGAAACAACCGATAAATTTGAGCCTCTACTGCCTTAACTACCTTAGGATGACAATGGCCCAGATTACACACAGAAATGCCAGAAAATAGATCAGTATACACTTTACCTTTATCATCCCAAACCTTATATCCCTTGGCCCTAGTTACTACCAAAGGAAGTCTCGCATATACATCCATTATATATTGTCTATCTTTATTTATCCAATCCATTTATTCACCAATAATTTCTGTCCCAATACCCCGGCTAGTAAACAACTCCAGTAAAATGGCATGAGGGATGCGGCCATCAATGATATGTGCCTTTTCTACACCTGATTTTATAGCCTTAATAGCTGCTTGGATTTTAGGTATCATTCCTCCTGTAACAGTTTTGTTTCTTATCAGGCTCTCTCCGTCTTCAACCCTCATAGAAGAAATTAAGTTATGATGTTTGTCTAAAACCCCACGCACATCAGTAAGAAAGATAAGTTTTTTGGCTTTAAGTGCACCAGCTATTTCCCCTGCTACCCAATCGGCATTGATATTAAAAGTCTCACCTCCTTGCCCCATTCCTACCGGAGCGATTACCGGAATAAACTGTTTATTATTTAACAACTCTAAGACTTCTTTATTTATTTTAACCACTTGGCCTACATGGCCTAAGTCTATGATTTCTGGTGGTTTATCAGCTAATTCTCCTTCTTGAAAATTAATCTTTTTGGCCTCAATTAAACAGCCATCCTTTCCACTAAGTCCAATTGCTTTACCTCCAACTTGGTTAATCAAATTAACAATCTCTTTATTTACCTTTCCTACTAATACCATCTGCACTATATCCATGGTAGCATCATCCGTCACCCTCAATCCTCCTACAAATCTTGAGGGAATATGCATTTTTTCTAAAAATTCTCCAATTTGAGGTCCGCCTCCATGAACAATGACTGGATTTAGACCTACATATTTTAATAAAACCATATCCAAAATAAAATTCTTCTTTAATGTTTCATCCACCATAGCATGACCGCCATATTTAATCACAAAGGTTTTTTGATAGAATGCGCGCAGATAAGGTAAAGATTCTATTAAAACCTCAGCTCGTTTGATTAGCTCTTCCATTGCCTATAAAATATATCTACTTAAATCCACATCCTTAACTACATCACTCAATTTACTTTGAACATAATCAGTATCAATTATTATCCTTTCTCCTTTTCTTTGTGGGGCTTCAAAGGAAATATCTTCTAACAATCGTTCCATAATAGTATAAAGTCGCCTAGCACCTATATTTTCCGTTTTTTCATTCACATCCACCGCAATTTTAGCAATTTCCTCAATGGCTTGTTCTTCAAACTCTATCTCTATGCCTTCTGTCTTTAAAAGTGCCTTATATTGTTTAACCAGAGCATTTTCAGGTTCAGTTAAAATTCGCTTAAATTCTTTTTCCCCTAAAGAGTCCAACTCTACCCTAATAGGCAACCTTCCTTGCAATTCAGGAATTAACTCTGATGGTTTTGCTACATGAAATGCCCCAGCAGCAATAAACAAAATATGGTCTGTCCGCACCATGCCGTATTTAGTATTTACTGTAGTTCCTTCTATTACAGGCAATAAATCCCTTTGCACTCCTTCTCTAGAAACGTCAGGTCCCCGACGGGTAGAGTCTGAGGTAGTAACCTTGTCAATTTCATCTATAAATACAATGCCTGCTTCTTCTACCCTTTTTTTGGCTATACTTATCACCTTATCCATATCAATCAATTTTTGCGATTCTTCTTGAGTTAAAATTTCTAATGCCTCTGGAATTTTCACCTTTTTTCTTTTTTTCTTTTTGGGCAACATGGATTCAAACATTTCTCTGAAACTAATATCCATTTCTTCCAATCCGGCAACAGAAAAGATTTCCATTACTGGCAAAGCTTTTTCCGTAGTTTCTAATTCAACAAATCTTTCATTCAATTTTCCTTCCTTAAGCATATCTCTCATTTTTTCCCTAACCGGCTCATAAGAAGACCCTTTCTGCACTACTTCTAAATAGGCATCTTCACGAGAAACCCTCTTTTTAGGTCTAGGTAAAAGAAGGTCTAAGAGTCTTTCTTCAGCCATCTCTTTTGCTTGAAGTATCACCTTTTTTGTCTCTTCTTGCTTAACCATATTGACAGCCATATCTACTAGATCGCGAATTATAGATTCCACATCCCTTCCCACATAACCTACTTCCGTAAATTTGGTGGCTTCTACTTTCACAAAAGGTGAGTTAGTTAAGGTTGCTAAACGACGTGCAATTTCTGTTTTACCCACTCCTGTGGGTCCAATCATTAAAATATTCTTAGGGGCAATCTCATCCCTTAAAGGTGGAGGGACTTGTTTTCTGCGCCAACGGTTACGCAAAGCAATAGCCACTGCCTTTTTAGCCTTATCCTGACCAATAATATATTTATCTAAGGCAGCGACGATTTCCTGAGGTGTCAAAAGAGACATATAACCTCCCTTAATCCAAAATTTCTAAAGCCAATTCTGTATTGGTAAAAGGACAAATAGAAGAAGCAATAAGCATAGCCTCTTTAGTAATTTGCTCTGCATCTAGATTAGAATATTTTAATAAGGCCTTGGCAGCAGCCAAGGCATAAGCGCCACCTGAACCAATAGCGGCAATGGGTTCATCTGGTTCAATCACATCTCCTGTGCCAGAAATGATTAAAGTAGTAGACTTATCTGCTACTAATAAAAGGGCCTCCAACCGTCTTAACATCTTATCTGTGCGCCAATCCTTAGCCAATTCTACTGCTGAACGCTTTAGTTGACCATTAAATTGCTCTAATTTTTTCTCAAATCGCTCAAATAAGGTTAGGGCATCTGCACTAGTACCAGCAAAACCTGCCAGCACTTTATTATAATAGAGTTTTCTTACCTTTTGTGCCTTATGTTTCATAATATAATTTTGGCCAAGTGTCACCTGGCCATCACCGGCCATAACTGTAACGCCTTGATGCCGAACACTTAAAATAGTAGTGCTTTTTATTATAGGCATTTTAACTCCGAGGATGAGTTTTATCGTATACCTCCATCAATTTCTCTACTGTAACATGGGTATATTTTTGGGTAGTAGCCAAACTCACATGACCCAATAACTCTTGGACTACTCTTAAATCTGCTCCTTGGTTTAAAAGATGAGTGGCAAAACTATGTCTAAGCATGTGAGGATAAACATCCTTAAAGATGCTCTGGATACTATATTTTTTCACTATTCTTTCTACACTGCGTGCGGAAAGCCGCTTACCTCTAAAATTAAGAAAAAATGCCCTTTCTCCCCTTTTTTTAACTGATTTCTTCCTTATCTGTAGATAATTTTCCAATGCTTGCTTGGCCTTCTCTCCCATAAATACCAATCTATATTTTCTGCCTTTTCCATAAACAAAAATTTTACCTGTCTTTAAATCTACATCATCAAGGTTTAATCCTACCAATTCACTCACTCGAATCCCAGTAGCATAAAGTAATTCTAAAATAGCCTTATTGCGAATATCTAAGAATGTTTCCACTTTAGGCCTATCTAAAAGTCTAAAAACCTCATCTACCGTGAGAAACTGAGGAAGTTCCTTTACCTGTTTAGGCCCAAAGATAGCCTCTGCTGGATGTATTTTTATATAACCTTTTTTAAGTAAAAACTTAAAAAAGGAACGAATAGAAGCCAGTTTCCTGTTTACTGTAGAGCGGCTTAAAGATTGTATTAAAAACATGAGATAGGCGCGAATTTGCTGTGAGGTAATCTCTTGGAGTTGAAAAATATTTTTTTGCTCTAAAAAGTCTATAAACCCTTTTAAATCCAAATCATAGGCTCGGATAGTATGAAGAGAAAGATTCCTTTCTACTTGTAAATATTGTAAAAATTGCTTTAAAAAGCTTCTCATAGTTTTTAAATAACACAACCACACTTAAAATCAAGAGGAATATGATTGGACATCCACCAAAATTTAGGCGTTAATCTTTAAAAGCATTCCTGTCTGCCCCTGCCCGCAGGCAGGCGGGGACAGGCAGGCCTGTCTGCCAACAGGCAGGTGGGTTTTCTTTTAAAGTTATCACGGATTTGGGTTGTTATTTTTTTCTTGACTTTTGTCTTCGTTTGTGATAAAGGAGTTGACAGGTAAAAAGGTGATTCCGTTAAAGGGGAGGGGGTATGAAAAAGCACATTTTTTTAAGGTTGGTATGTGGTTTTGGCTTTATTGTATTGATTTTGGGTTTCTCTCGTTGTGCACATAGAGGTTTTGTAAAAGCAACATTACCTACCATTGAGGGGGCAAGTTATGTAGGTAGTGAAACTTGTGCTAGTTGCCATGAGGAATTATATGCAGAGTTTAAAACCTCTATTCATGGACGTCTGGCCTCGTTTGAGGCAATAGGAATAAAGAAGGGCTGTGAAGGGTGCCATGGTCCAGGAAGTATCCATTCAGAAGAAGGCGACCTAGAAAAGATTTTGAGATTTGGCAAATTAAATTATGCGGAAAAATCAGAAATATGTCTTCAGTGTCACACTCAGTCATATTGGCGAACTAGTGAGCATGCTCTAAACGGAAATGCCTGTAGTGATTGCCATAAGATACATAATCCGAAGGAGAAAAAACTTTTGGTTAAAACTGAGCCATCACTTTGCTATGAGTGTCATCAAGATATAAGGATGAAAACCCTTTATCCTTCTCACCATCCTATCTGGGAATCTGAAAGGACAGGCAGAAGAAGGATGACCTGTAATAATTGCCACGATGTCCATGGCTCTCCTGTTAAGTCTTTAAAGACAGAAGAAAGAATAAATGACCTGTGTTTTAAATGCCATGCCGGTTATCAAGGACCTTTCATCTATGAGCATGAGCCAGTAGTAGAAGATTGCACTATCTGTCATGAACCTCATGGAACAGTGGCAAACAATCTTTTAAAACAAAATGAACCATTTGTTTGCTTGCAGTGTCATGAGTTCCATTTTCATGCAGGTAAAGAAAGTGGAGTGGGAGAACTTAGTGTTCCTGAGCATAAAGATATCTTAATAGGAAATTCTGGAGAAACACCATACACTGGACCATTTCCTGCTCAGGGATTTAAAATGGCGTTTACCACAAAGTGCACTCAGTGTCATTCCCAAGTTCATGGTTCAGACCTTCCTTCCTTGTCAGTGCCTGGGCAAGGAAGGGCATTAACTAGATAAGAGGAGGGATAAAGCTATGATTAAAAAAATAGGTATATGTTTGATGGTGTTTGTCTGTATCCTATTTGTATCTTTAAGCTTTTCTGAAGAAAATAATAAAGATGTAAATATAAAAGTTAAGACTGGAATTCATGGTGTAGGGGTAGATGGAAAGACCAAAGTAAAAGTGGGAGAATATGATGTTTTAGATACGGGAGTTAATCCTGATGTTAGCTTTTCTTTAGATGGCAGGATAGAAAATACTTACTTTTCAGGCGAAGCCACCTATTATGAAGATGATGACCAGCAATACTCTGGTAATATAGACATGCAAAGATATGTGACTGAAGAATTTAGCTATTATAGATTTTATCACTGGCTTGACCATGACCCATTAACCAATCTCCGTGCAGCCGCTACTAATGCAAAAGAAGGGGGCAAAGTCATACCACCTTTGGTAACATATACTGACCTTGAGCCAGGTAAAGAATATGGGATAATGCGCTCTGAGATGGAGAGTAAGACCACGGTCAGGGTTCCAATGGACCTACCTTTTGAATTAAAGGCATTCTTTAATTACAGAAAAGAAATGAGGAAGGGTAGAAGGCAGGCCCTGACCATGGGTGGGAAGTGTTCTGCCTGTCATGTGGTGAGTAATGGTAAAGTAATTAATGAACATATTGAAGACTACAATCCTGGATTTATTGCCACATTTAAGAATAGCTCAGTTCATGCCAGTTTTAGTTATGAATTTTTGGATAGAAAGTTTGGTGAAGATGCCTCAGCCCCTGAAATTTATTATGATGACCCAGTTCATCCTGGTGGAGCAGGATATCTTTTTGATGACAGAATCCAATATCAAGATGCTAAACTACCATACAACCAACTTCCAAAGTCAAGAAAATTTTCACATAAGGCAAAACTTAATACCTATATTCCTTCTATGAGTACAGGAATGTTTTTAGGTGGTATATATTCACGCACAGAAAATGAAGAACAAGACTTACAATTTAATCTTAAAAGTATCTTTTCTAGACTATCTAGTTCTATAATTCCTGGTCTGGCTATGAATGTTCACTTTAGGTGGCTAGATTTGGCCAATGAAAGTATATTTGTAGATACCAATGAGCCAACAGGTATTGCTGGTCCAAATGCCGGGCATACTTATGCTGACCCTTCACACGGAGGGACTTATAATGCAAATGACCCCGACTTTGTGAGAGATTCAGCTATGTCTAGAAAACAATACGAAGTGGGTTTTGATGCTGCCTATCTGCTTATGAAAGGAATCACTTTAAGAGGGAGCTATCTTTGGAAACAGATTGAGAGAGACCACTATTATCTCTCAGGTGAAAATGAGACAGAAGAACATCGTCTAAAATTGGGTATAAATGCCAGATTTACACCTCCTATTATTAAAAAACCTATAAGAACCAGCTTAAGTTATAAATATCAAAGCATCTATGCTCCATTTGCTAATGAGAATGCAGCGTTTGTAGGAGAAGAATCAACTATTGCTGGAGGTCCATTTAATGGAACTCAATATTGGGAACTCCAAGAGATGAGAAATAAAACACTCACCAATTTGCCCACCAGGAGAGACGAAATTAGATTTGATACTACAATTCCTATCTTGGATAGGCTTTCAATTACTGGTTTTTATCGTTTTATGAAAGAAGAAAATGATTCAGTGGGTTGGAAAAACTGGACCCATATGCCTTCTATAAGCCTTTGGTATGCCCCATTTGATAAGTTAAACTTCAGCATGTCTTATCTTTATAGGCATGGGAAGACAACTAATCCACTTTGTGTGCCCATTTATGATGGGTGAGCTGGTGGAACATGGACGAACCTGTATGGTTCAAAGATAGCAAATGGGCATTATTTTATGGAGGGTCACACTGGAGTTTTTAATATAAATTATATACCCACTAAAAAACTTAGTTTTAACATAGCTTCTGCCTATACTGATTCAAAGGCACACATAGAAGCCTTTAATTTCGCAGGCCCATTAGAATATGCCCCTGAAACTGATGGAGCACGTGAGCGTTATTACAATTATGATTTTTCAAATGTAGCGGATTATTCTGACTTACATATAAGGGAATTGGACTTAACACTTTCTGCCTCTTATATAATAAATAAAAACTTCGCCCTTTCTGCAGGATACAATTACCTTTATTATGGAGATGCAGACCCATACCTTTATGATGGAACAGGAAGGGCTCATATAGGAATGCTCACCTTGAATTATTGGTATTAAAAAAATAGTTACTTTTTTATATTTGAGTGAAAAGGCCTCTTAAAGGGGCCTTTTTTATTTTTTAATAGAGAAAAAGTCAGAGTTTTTACTTGACAGAAATTATTATAAATGGTATCTAAGCTTGAAGATTAGGTAAGGGAGGAATCAGAATGAATTTACCAAAAAAGAGGTTTTTGATAGTAGGTTTAGTATTTTCATTACTGATATTTTTAGGATATGGGAATGCATGGACCCAAGAACAACAAGTTGCTCAGTTAACCTCTCAGGATTGTATTAAATGCCACCCTAAAGTAGTTCATCAAGTAGAGGAAAAGGGAGCTAGGCATAAAACAGAAGTGAGCTGTGTAGATTGTCATGAAGGTCATCCCCCTATGGTAGCAAAAGAAGAGATTATCCCTAAATGTGACGTATGTCATAGTGGAGAGCCCCATTTTGAACTGAAAAACTGTGCAGGCTGTCATTCTAATCCCCATACTCCTTTAGATATTAAATTCAAGGGAAAAATTAAAAAAGCTTGTTTAACATGTCATAAAGAAGAGCAACAACAGCTTAAAACATATCCCAGTGCCCATACCAAGCTTGCATGTAATGACTGTCATACCGTCCACAAAGAAATTCCTCCTTGTTTACGCTGCCATGAGTCCCATACAGCAGAAATGAAAAACAAAGATTGTCTAAGTTGTCACCCTCCACATAAGCCACTGGTAATTACCTATGGAACTGAAATACCAAATAGTTATTGCAATGCTTGCCATTATGATATAGGAGATATTCTAGACAAAAACAAAACTAAACACCATGATTTGACTTGTGTTTATTGCCACAGAAACAAACATGGAATCCGTCCTACGTGTGAAACTTGCCATGGTGCTCCTCATCCCAAAGAAATGGTAGCAAAGTTTCCTCAATGTATTATGTGTCACACAGATGCACATGATTTAACAAAATAAGGAGGGGGTTATGAAATCAGGAAGGTTTATATTATTAGGTGCCATATGTGTTTTAATAATCATTGCTTGTGCACAAGAGGGAGTTAAAAAACCAACTCTTCCCACCAAAGAAAGGCCACAGGTAGCAGAGTTATATCTGAAAAAACCTAAACCATTGACACCCATTCAGTGTGGGCAGTGTCATATGTCTCTTTATATGCTTGTTAGGAAAGAAGGGGGAAGACACCAAATTGAATGCACCAAGTGCCATACCCAATATCACGTATATAACCCTATAAAGCAAAATTGGTCTGAAATTATGCCCAAGTGCCAGAGGTGTCATGGACTATTCCATGGAGAAACATTGCCTAAGTGTATGGAATGTCATATAGAGCCTCATGCCCCTAAGAAGATTCCTATGTCTACAGTGTTAGAAGACAACTGTCTCACCTGTCACGGAAAGGTTGGTGATGAAATGAAACAATATCCCAGTTTACATAAACAACAGGCTTGCTCTTTATGCCATGAAAGACATGGTTATATTCCCTCTTGTATGGATTGTCACGAGCCCCATACCACTAGTCTTACTAAAAATGAGCAATGCTTGGCCTGTCATCCCGTGCATAGCCCTACAAGGCGTTTAAAATATGCAAAAGAGACCCCTAATGAAATATGTGCTAGTTGTCATGATGATATAGCTACTACCTTGGCAAAAAATAAGAGTAAACACCATGATGTAGCCTGTGTGGCCTGTCATAATAAACACAAATATGTGCCTAAATGTGAGGAATGTCATAAAGAACCACATAGTAAACAGTTGCTTAAAAAATTCAAAAATTGTTTACAATGTCACATAGACCCTCATAATTTACCAGCAAAAACAGCAGTAAAATAAAGAATTAACTTACAGCTTTAGTAAAAACTGTAGCCCTGCAGGTTGATAACTTGCAGGGCTACTTTTTTATGATTTGAGGATTTTTATACATAGCTAATGTTGCTGAATTATACCAGGCTGTTGAGAAAAATCAGATGCACATTAAGACATTTTATTCCTTTATCCAACCTGTTTCCTAGTTTAGCACGCCGCTTCGCTTGCTGTCAAAGCTGCTCCGTTTCACTCCGCACCCTTTGGGCTTATCCGCATGCTCCTCATTGGGTATCTTTATGGCATCACTTCAGAATACATATTTATCGCATTTTCCAGAGGATGCGTAAACTAATTGAAGGATTATTTGGATTTTACCACATTTGCCTGTCTGCCCTGCCTGTGCAGGCAGGCGTAGCACAGGTAGGTGAGTTTTCTTTTAAAGTTATTACGGATTTGGGGCATAGCTAAAAATTGACAAAATAGAAGGAATAATGTAGTAAAAACAGCATGAATTGGGCTATTATAAGTTTCCTTCTGTGGTTTTTCCTTTTTCCTTCTGTTATTCAAGCCAAGGTAAAAGGACAATGTGCTAATTGTCATACCATGCATTATAGTCAGCATGGGGGTGTGCTTTCAGAGTGGGGTACTGAAGGGCCTTACCAGAATTTGTTGGTAAATAGTTGTGTAGGTTGTCACACAGGAGTAAATGATGGCACAAATACTATTCCTTATGTCTTTTCTGAAAGTGAACCAACTTATGGAACAAATACCCTTGCTGGTGGAAATTTTTATTGGGTAGCTCATGGGTGTGATGAGTGTGGTCACAATGTAACTGATATTCCTGGTGTAAATCAAGATAGCAATTTTAGTCAAACTCCTGGTTTTGTGAGTGGTAAAACCTGCAGTAGTTGTCATGGTAGTGGCAATATGGTGCTTACTAAATGTATATTCTGTCATGACCCAAAACATCATGGAGATGATAGTGGCCCAGTTGCAGGTGATGATGAAGAAGTTAAGTATAGATTTTTAAGCTTTACTGCCTTTCATCCATATACCTTTCAGCAAGGTTCATATAATTTTTATGGGGTTGCAGGTATAGAAGATGGTGATTGGGAATATACTGTAAGCTCAAGTGACCATAATGAATATTGTGGTGCTGCTAGTTCAGGGGATTATTCAGGTGCTTCTCATTCTATAAGTAGATATTGTGCTGCCTGTCATTGGGGATTTTATGGAGAGAATACTGAGCATTGGATAAGGCATCCATCAGATTATGTCTTACCAAATAGTGGTGAATATGCAAATTATATAACTTATAATCCTTTAGCTCCTATAGCTAGACTTGAAAGCACTTTAACAGGTATGACAGTAGCCAGCTCAACTGTAACACCAGGAGAGGATCAAGTTTCGTGCCTTTCCTGTCATCGTCCACATGGTTCACCTTATCCAAAAATTATGCGTTGGGATTATCAAGGCTGGCCAGGTAGTGGAGAAAATAAATGTAATGTCTGCCATACAACAAAGGACTAATTTATGAAAAAACTTTCAAAAAAAGAAAAAGAGAAAATCAGGCTATATTTTGAAAGACAGCCTGAAGTAATAGTAGTTTATCTATTTGGTTCTCAATGTCAAAAGGAAATAAAAACACCCAATGATGTTGACTTGGCAATTTTATTAAAAGAAGAAATATCCTTACGGAAACTGTTACAATTTAGGGCTGAGCTTAAAAGAATAATAGGAATTAGCAATTTAGATATAGTGGTTTTAAATAATGCTCCTCCACTTCTTAAATATGAAATTATATCTTCTGGTGAGGTAATTTTAGTAAAGGATGAGAATATTCAATTTAAATTTGAATCACAATCCTATTTACATTTTTTTGATACTCATTATTTAAGAAAAGTTCAGGACAACTATTTATTGAGTGATGGTTCTTAAAGAGAGAATTATTAAGGAAAGGGTTAAAGAGTTGAAGGAAGTCATTGAAAATCTTAAAGAAATTTCTCAATTATCTCAAGATGAGTTTGTTTCAAGTTATAAACATTATTGGTTAGCAGAAAGAGGATTACAATTAGCAGCGGAAATTTTATTTGATATAGGAAACCATATTTTAGCTGGATATTATAAGATAAGTGCCAAAGACTACGAAGACATCCTTGACAAATTAAAGGAGGTGAAAGTAATAAGTCCTAATTTGAGGAACAGATTATTAGGTCTAGGTGGATTCAGGAATATCTTGGTGCATGAATATTTGATAATAGACCGAAATAAAATTTATGATGAGTTAAAAACAGGCTTGATTGATTTTGAAGACTTTATCAAAGAGATCGTCTCTTGGCTTAAGAAAGTGAAATAAGGGACGATTATCTTGAATGACGCAGGAGAGGTTTATGAAAAGCTGGTCAAATAAAATTTTATTGCCTCTTTTTTTCTTTTTTCTTTTTTACTCCGTGGCCTATGCTGGCTCATACACCTCCTCCGCCCATGGGAACTCTTCTTATGGAGTGAACAGGAGCTCCATATCTGGCTATTCCACGGGCAACTGCGCCCATTGCCATGAGCAGCATGCAATGATTGGAGGGACTGAGCCAGAACCGGCCTCTGGAAGTGCCTCACCATTTTGTCTATTTGCAGATAATTTCAGTGGAAAAACGAGCAATCCATACAATCAATCTGATAATTTTTGCTTTTATTGTCATTGTTACACTGATGCAACTAGTTTACAAACACCAAATTTTACCAATTATAATTATAGCCGCACCTTTGGTGGATATACTACTTCTAGCATTTATAGTATCTATGAAGCATTTAATCAGAATTCTTATCATAATCTTTATGATATTTGGGACTTTGCCAAAACAAATTTTTCCTCTTTTTTTAAAGAAGATTCAAACCCCTGCTCTGCCTGTCACAATGTGCATTTAGCTAAAAGAAATAAAGAAAATCCCGATGACCCTACTTATTCAGCTATTTCTAAACCTTCTGACCATTTCAATCTTTGGACTAATACAATGAATGATTATGCTCCTTCTTCCTACCAAGCACCTTATCGTTATTCTAGTGGTTGTGAGCCTGATGGGGGCAGTTGTAATGATTTAACTATCCAGGCACAGAAAACCCCTGATTATGTCACCTTCTGTCAAGAGTGTCACTCTTATAATATGAACAGTTATGGTATTTCTCAAATTAATTGGAATACAGATAAACATGGGAATGCAATAAGAAGTAGAAACGAACGTATGGGACAACCTATAATAAAGCCTCCTTATGATGTAACTGCGGTATTTAATTATGTCTTATCTTGTCTGGATTGTCATGAGCCTCATGGTTCTTATTCATATAAGTATTTAATAAGGAAAGAAGTGAATGGCAATATTACTAATGTTACAGCAGATACTCATGATAATTGGAAAACACTTTGTTTGCGTTGCCATTATAGAGAACATACAAAAAAGTCTTGCTCAGAATGCCACTATCACGGCAGCGGTAATTTTTAAAGGGTATGATAATATGGTAAATAAACTAAAACTCCTTTTCTGCACAAAGCATTTTTTATTTCTCATAGGCTTAATTGCAGTTCTCTTGGGCTGTGCCCAGTTCAAAAAACAAGCAGGTTTTGAACAAGGAACGCTGGTAGTTTATTTGAATTCAAAGACCACTCCTACTTCACTTAATTTTACTTTAGAAGAAATATGGATAGAAGATGCGTTAGGCACAAAGACCGTTCTACCTATTCAGCAAAAAGAGATTAATACTTCTCTGCCTAGTCAAATTATCCTGGCCCGAGGCGAACTGAAAACAGGAGTTTACACTAAAATATGTTTTAAAATAACCAGGGCTATTTTACTAAAAAGGGGTGAGATATACCCCTTAAGATTACTTAACCAAGGCGTGGTAAGCATTCCTATTACTTTAAGGATTTTTCCTCATAAGACTAATAACCTGTTTTTAAATTGGGCACCTAAAACTTCTATAAAAGCAGAGACATTCTCACCTGATATAAAAGTCCAGAAAGGAAAAACAGGCTTAAAAAAACTGTTGCTTTATGTGAGTAATTCTGGAGAAGATTATCTCTCAGTAATAGATAGAGGCTCTCATCAAGTAATTGATGCTATTACCGTAGGAAGTGCACCTAAAGGGATGACCCTTTCAAAAGATGGTAATTATCTTTATGTAGCTAATTACTTATCTAATAGTATTTCTATTATAGAAACCATGACTAACCGATTAATGGATACCATTGCCTTAAATATAGGTTTTGGCCCAAATGAGCTTACCATACCCCCATTTAGCCGCATCCTTTATGTCACAGCCACAGATTCTAATGCTGTAATAGCCATTGATACCTTAACTAAAAGCATCCTTAAAAAAATAGAGGTAGGACAAAGGCCTATAGGCATTGCCAGTAGTGCTGATGGTCAATATGTCTATGTAGCTAATACCTATTCTAATAACATTTCAGTAATTGAAACATACAACAATAAAGTGGTTAATACCATAGGAGTGGGAGGAGAACCTAAATATATTAGTATTTACCAAAGATATATCGTTGTCTCTAATAGTCAATCAAATAATTTAATGTTTATTGATAGTCATTCACTAAAGGTAGTCTCTACTGCCTTTGTCCCCAGCCAACCAGGGAGGATTATCCCTGGATTAAGGGGTTGGGTTTATGTAGCAGGTGAACGTAGTAATGATATTTCCTTTGTTACTCCTATGCTCAATATAGCCCCTAGGAAGCTTTCTGTAGGTAAGCACCCATCTGGGATGACCTTAGATAAAGATAGAAAGCTGCTTTATGTAGCTAACCTTAGAGATAATACAGTAAGTGTCTTAGATTTGATAAAGGAAGAGGAAATAGACAAGATAGAGGTAGGAGATAAACCCTACGACTTAGTCTTAGTGGGCGATTAAATGAAGTATCTGAGTTTAGTAATGATTTTGTGTATTTTGCCTACTTGTGCTTTAGCACAAGATTTAAGCGGCACAGCAGATATCTCTTATAATAAATCATGGGCAGAATCAGATGGAGAGAAAACTCAAACCTGGAGCCTCTTTCAGACCTATTATTTAAATTATAGCTCTTATTTAACGCCTGCTCTTATGCCTAGTGTGGGTATTCGCTATAGTCGCAAGGATAGTGATATGCCTGACCAAGAGATAATCTATCCTTTTGTAAATTTGGGTTTGAACAATAAATATGTTTCTGGCAATCTCAGTTATAATTATATGAATGTGAAAACCGAAGATCAACCTAGTCTTACTAATTCTTTCTGGAGTGTGAATCTAACTAGCCAATTAGAAGAATGGCCCAAAATGAATTTTCAATATACACAATCCAGAGAATATGACGAAAAACATAAGATAAATAGCTCTTTTGAACATGAAATAGATACCAAATCTACTAGCCTTTTAAGTGGTGTCACATACCAATATAGTATTTTTGATATGATGTATAATTATATGAGAAGTACTTCTTTAGATTATTTAACAGAAACAGACACCAAAAGTAATAACCATATTGGACGTCTGGGAATACATAAGACCTTCTGGAAGAATCGGATTTCCTTTTCTGCAGATGGGGGTTATAATTATTATGATTCAACTACTACCATACCAGAAGCAGGAGAAATAGAACAAAAACGCCTAGCAAAAGACGGCTTTTATGGTGTAGATAGCTCTCCCGAACACAGTAGTTTATCCACTGCTACTAGCCTTATTGATGGAAATCAGGATGTTTCTGTGTTAACTGTGCAAGAATATATGAATGTAGGAGTGGATCTCTTTTATCCCCAGACAGTAGATACTATTTATATTTATACTAATAAAGATTATGTTTATGACCCTGCCATTCCTTCAGAAGTGGTAGAATGGGCAGTTTACTATAGCAATGAAGAGGAACAGCCAAGAACATGGACAATTATTACTAACAATGCCTCTTTTTCCTATGATGAAATATATCATCGTTTTGAAATCAGTTTTGCTGCTCAAGAGGCAAGATATTTTAAAGTAGTCTATTATCCAGGCACTACCAGTCCTTCCTTTCAAATAACAGAGATAGAAACATATGGACTTGAGTATGTAGAGCAAAAATCTAAATCTGTCTCTAAGACCTATACAGGAAATTGTAGTTTATCTATACGTCCTTTGGAAAAATGGACTACTGCTTATTATCTATCTTATTATCGAACTGATACCTTCCCTGAAGCTAACCTGAATTATACCTTAAGCCATGGGGTAAGTATCATAGGTGACCTCTCCAAGTATTTTTTACTTACTTTGAGCTATCAAAGAACACGCTCTCGCACTCTAGAAACTATTACTAAAGTAGAGGCTTATACATTCAATTGGCGTTCTAATCCTTTAGAAACCTTAGACACCACCCTCACCTTAAGTCATACAGAAACAGAAGAAAATGAAGAATTGATTTCTAAAGTTAATACTCTGGTTTTTAACTCTATTTTTATGTTGTGGAAAGATATAGATGTAAATTGGAACTTTAATATATCACATGCTAAAAACGAGCGTATTCCTAAAACCAAGTCTTTATCTATTTATTCTGACCTTTATCTCAGGGCTTTATTGACTAAAACCCTTTCTTGGGATATAGGTTATGACCAAAGCTGGCAGCGGACTACTAATGAAGAAACTATTAAGACTACTTATACTAACATTTATAGTACCTTGGTCTATACTCCTTCTTCCCGTCTTTATGGAAGGATTTTTTTACAATACTCCGCTGCAGAAGAAGAAAATAGATTATTACATGAATATAGTGTAGGATGTTTTATCACTCCTAAGGTGCAGATAAATGCTACCAGCAGTTTTATAGAGGCAGACACAGACCAGATGACCCATAGTATTGATATTAACTGGGATATAGCCAGGTGGGCCAGTTTTAGAATGGGCTATAGTTATTCACATAGTAATAATGATACTACGGAAAAAAGTCATAATTTTTATTCCCGTTTTTCAGCAAGTTTTTAAGGAGTGAGTTATGAGAAAAATAGCAATTTTATTTATGTGGTTGTTTATTTTGGCCTGTGGTGGTTTGCGTTATTATGTAAATCCTGCAGCCGACCTTTCCTATATAAAAAGGGTAGCTATCTTACCTTTACACAATTTCAGTAGAGATAATCTGGCCCATGAAAAGATAAGAGATATTCTAGAAACAGAACTTTTAAAACTTGGCGAGTTTGAGGTAGTGGATAGAGGAGAGGTAGATGCAGTTCTCAGAGAATTAAGAATCAGAGAACCTTCGGATATATCCCCTGCAATGCTTAAAAAACTCTCTCAGAGACTACATGCTCAAGCCTTTTTGACTGGCTCAGTGGATGAATATAGAACAGAACAATCAGGAGGAATTTCCTTACCCTTTGTGGCTGTTTCATTAAAATTAATAGATGGCAAATCAGCAAAAGTCCTCTGGCAGATAACTGCCAGCGAAAAAGGAGGTGGTGCTTTAACTAGGCTATTTGGAGTAGGAGAAAAAAGCCTTATTGAAGTAAGTCATATTTTGATAAGAAAATGTTTAAAAAAATTATAATATTTATCATGATATTGAATTTGAGCAAATTATGTCTTTCTGCAGAATTTAGAAGAATTGCTTTCTTTCCTTTAGAAAATATAAGTGGAATAACTGAAATTCCAGAAGATATCCCCGATCGCATTGCAGAAGGTCTTAATAAGAAGTATGGTTTTGAAGTAATTTTACCTGCCGACTTAAGGAATTTCCTCTTAAAAAATCGGATTAGAAGAGTGGGCTCAGTTACTGAAGCCCAGGTTAAGGGATTAAAAAGGAAATTTAAAGCAGATGCTGTGGTTATCACCTGGCTTGACCTCTATGAAAAGAGTGATAACCCTAAAATAGGGATGGGTATAAGATTAGTAGAAACAGAAACAGCTATGGTTGTTTGGAGTGATTACGTTTCACTTACTGGTGATGATTTTACTACCTGGCTGGGATTAGGTAAGATTACCTCTATTGACCGCCTGATATCTAAAGCCTTAAAAAGATTAATTGATAATTTTCCTCCTTCTTTAAAAAAGGTTTCAACAGAAAAGGCATTATTTGCCCTAGAAAGATTTTCTTTATTTCCTTTAGCTGTTCAGGGTGGGGCTACTGTAAATACTTCTCTGCATATTGTCTCTCTTGTAGAATCTCCTGAAAAAGTCTTTCTTTTATTGGGAGGCAGAGAATGGCCACTTAAAAAAAGGCAAAATGGATGGTGGGAAGGAGAGATAGAATCACCACAAGAAGAAGGCCATTACTTTGCCAGGATAAAAATCCTCACTAAAGCAGGAATCTTACATTTTTTGGACACAGCAAGTTATTTAACCGTAGATAATACACCACCTAAGTTACGTTTATCATACGAAAATCTTACTTTTTCTCCTAACAGAGATGGTAGAAAAGACACTTTAATAGTGTTTCCGAAGCTTTTGAGTCCAGAAGATATAAAACTATGGTATTTTTATATTTACAATGAAAAGGGAGAAATAGTAAGGAGATTTGAGGGAAGTGGTGATCTACCACTTGGTCTGGCCTGGCATGGAGAAACGGATGAGTTTAGCCAAGTAGAAGAGGGCATTTATTATATTGAAGGCAAATGCCAGGATAAAGCAGGAAATATTGGGATTACCTCAAGAAAAAAGTGCACCGTGGATAACACTCCTCCAAAATTACATGTATTGATGGATGTAAAGGAAAGCAAAGCAAAATTTGATATAAAGTATGAAGATGTCTTGCCCATAAGTCAATGGGAGTTGAGTATTATAGATAAAGATGAAAACATTTATTATAATTTGAGAAAAGAAAATGAAGAAATTCCTTCTAAAATAGAAGTATCTTTACCTAAAAAGAAAGAACTTTTTTTCTTTATAGAGGCATTTGATATGGCTGGGAATAAAACAGAATACAAAACTCCATTAATTTCTAAAAAGGTGGTTGCGGGTGAGAAACCTAAAAAAAAGAAAAAGGCACCTACTGTATGGGATTATAATTTTTAATTTATTAATTTTTGGCTGTGCCCATCTGCCTTGCTACTTAGATAAAAAGGAGATGGCTAGAGTCAAAAAGGTGGCTATTTTCCCCTTTAGAAATCTTACCCAAAATCCCCATGCCCGAGAAATAGTAACCCAAATATTCTTGGCAGAATTAGGAAAAAGTGAGCGTTTTAAAGTAGAAGAGTTGGGTAATATTATTGATTTTATGGTAGAACAGAGGCTTAGAATAGGCACCAGTCTTGATAGACCCAGGTTGCGAGTTTTGAGGAAAAGATATAAGATTGATGCTGTGATTTTAGGAAGTATCTTAGATTTTGGTGAAAGAGGCGGTGTGCCTTATGTAAATCTGACAGCACGGATGGTGACCACTGATACAGGTAAGATTATATGGAAGGCCTGTATTGAAAGAAATGGAGATGATTATATTAAGATTTTAGATATAGGAAAGATAAGGTCGTTAAATCAACTCGCGAGTATAGTAGTGGAAGAATTAATAAATAGTATGGGATAATAAGGAGTGTAAATTGAATTCAAAATTTTACAGTTTGCAATTTTCATTTTTTATCTTTACTATACTGTTCTCTTTAGTCTTCTCATCTATGAGTTTGGCCTATTTAGCCAAAGTAAATGATGAAGTAATCACAGTTGAAGACTTTAAAAAAGCCCTTTCTAGCGCTCATAGATATGCTCCTTTAAGGAAAGATAAGGCCGGGAAACTGAGCAAAAAGATAATAAAAGAAACTCTGGATAATATGATTGAACATTATCTGCTGGCCCAAGAGGCTCAAAGACTTAATCTAGATAAAGAACCTGATTATCTTAAAAATTTAGAAGATTATAAAAAAGACTTGGCTACCAGGGCCTTTTGGCAAGAGGAATTTAAAAAAATTAAGATAAGCGATGAAGAACTTAAGTCTTATTATCAAGAAAAAAATACAAAATGGCACTTTTCTCAAATCTTTACCAAAAATAAAAAAAGAGCCCAAGAGGCCTTAAAACGACTTCGGGCAGGAGAACCATTTCCCAAGGTAGCCAAGGAACTTTCAGAAAGTCCCTATGCCTCAAGAGGAGGAGATTTAGGGTTTATACGTAAAGGACAAATGGTCAAAGAATGGGAAAAGGTGGCCTTTTCGCTAAAACCAGGAGAATTTAGTGACATTATAAAGACTTCTCAAGGTTTTCATATTGTCAAGTTGGAAGAGATAAAATTGCCTGATATGAAAAATTTTGAACAGAGAAAAAAAAGTATTAGAAAGGAACTAACAAAGAAAAGAAGGAAAATTGTTGAAAAACAATGGGAAGATTCATTAAGGACAAAGGCAAACATAAAAATAAATCAAAAATTGCTCAAAGAAATAAAAGAAGACTTTAAAGGCAAAGATGAGGAAGTCATTGCCTGGGTAAATGGAGCACCTATTTATTTAAAGGAATTTCTCCCTACCTTTAAAAGAAAGCTGTGGGGATATAATGCTATGAAAAAGAGGTGGAATATAAAAATAGATTTAAATGAGGTAAAAAATGAAATACTAGATGGATTGATTAATCAAAAAGTTATTGAGCAAGAGGCAATAAAAAGGGATTATTTCAGCAAAAATCAAGAAATTAAAAAACAATTAGATAATTACAAAAGGATGCTTCTAATAGAAGAATTCAAACGTAAAATTATCGCTCCTCAAATTATATTGAGTGAAAAGGAACTAAAAGATTATTATGAAGAGCATAAACAGGCGTATCTCAGCCCAAACCAATACAATTTAAGATTAATCAGGGTGAATTCTAAAAAAGAGGCTCAGGAAATCCTGGAAGAATTAAAGGCAGGAGGGGATTTTGCCTTTCTGGCCAAAAAGAAATCAATTGCAGACTCAGCTAAAAAAGGAGGAGCCATCGGCTGGCATTCAGAAAATCGTTTACCATCAAAAATCAGAGAGGTAGTTAAGGAATTAAAACCCGGAGAATTTAGCCCTATTATAGAAGATGGAAGACATTATTCTATTGTGTTTCTTGAAGAAAAAAAAGAAGGAAAACCCATTCCCTTTGAAGAAGTAAAAGAAAAGGTAAAAAAACAATTGTGGCAACAAAAATTTAACACTCTGTTAAATAAATATCTGAAACAATTGAGAAAAGTTTCTGATATAAAACTTGACAAAAATACTTTAAACAGGTTAGAAGAAGAATTTGGGATAAAGTGAAAAAGCTATTTTTTATCATTTCATTTTTGGTAAGTTTGGGTATTTTATTTACCTGTGCTGGGCCTGAAAGGAGGCCTTTGGCCAGAAAGTCCTGTGTGGAATGTCACCAGAAAGAGCTCCAGAAATTTCTGGCTCTAAAGAAGGTCCACTCTCCTATCAAAGAGAAAAATTGTGAAGCCTGTCACCGTCCGCACGGACTTATTGGTGGTGTGTGTTTGAAACAAGGACTCCCTCAACTCTGTTTTTCTTGCCATCAGGAATTAAAGAAACTTAAAGCGGAAAATAAACATCCACCATTTGAAAAAGGTAATTGCATCAAATGCCATAATCCCCATAGTGCAGATTATGATTTCTTTTTAAACAAAGGTCCTAAACTCACTTGTCTGGTCTGCCACAAGTCAGAAAAGTTTAACCAAAAATTTCTCCATTCACCAGCCGAAAATTGTCAGACTTGTCATGTTTCTCATGCGGGAAACTTAGCTTCCTTATTAAAAAAATCACCAGATAAAATTTGTCTTGACTGCCATAAAATAAAAGAAAGTGCCTTTGTTAACGCCCATAATAACTATCCTGTAGCAGGCAATCATTGTCTTTCTTGCCATAGCCCTCATAGTGGTAAACAAAAGCACCTTTTTAGACTCTATGCCCACTCTTCTTTAAAGGATTGTGATAATTGCCATCCTGGCGCAAAGGCAGACCGTCCCTTTTCTTCAAAAAAGAAAGGCAATGATTTATGTTATAGCTGTCATGATAAAAACAAACCACCATTCAATGCTGCTCATGTCCATTCTCCTTTAAAGGATAAAACTTGTACTACTTGTCATGCACCCCATGCTAGTGATTTTAAAAGAATCACTGTAAGTGCAGAAAAAGACTTATGTCTTAGCTGTCATCAGAAAATGCAGGAAAAATTTACTGCCCCATATATACATGAACCTGCTGCTCAAGGGAAATGCAGTGTGTGCCACAATCCTCACTCTGCTCCAGAAAAAAAGCTCCTTCTTACGCCCATTGCCGGACTTTGTTACCAATGTCATAAAAAGGAAGGGTTTACCAAACTTTATAGACATTCTCCTGCTGAAAAGGAAAATTGCCTTATTTGTCATAAGCCCCATGCTTCTTCACAAAAATGGAATTTAACCCAAGCTTTGCCTAAACTCTGTTATGAATGTCACAAAAAGACTGAAAAAGAATTTCAAAGGGTAAATGTCCATACCCCTGCCCAAAGGGGAGAATGTTATAATTGCCATAATTCCCATTCTAGCTCTTATAAGTTTTTCTTTCCTGTTAGCCGAAAAAAACTTTGTTTTCATTGCCATAAAAAAATGAAAAAGGGGTTAACTATTCTTCATCCACCTTTTGAAAAAGGGGATTGTGAAAAATGTCATGACCATCATGCCTCTGATAATTCCTATCAAATAATTCATCCAGGAGCTGAGGGATGCTATTCCTGTCATCCTTTTATAGAAAAAAGGGTAAAAGCTGAGAAATATATTCATAAGCCTTTAGTAAAGGGAAACTGCACAGCCTGTCACAACCCTCATGGAAGTAAGATTAAAGGGCAACTTTATAGACCTCTAAAAGGCCTCTGTCTCTCCTGTCATTCAGATATAATCAAGACTGCTAAAACGCAAGTATTTGTCCATAAGCCTATAGAAGAAGGAAATTGTGATAAATGTCATACTCCTCATTATGGTAAGCTTAATAACCTGCTTTTGACTTCAGGTGCTGGTATTTGTAAAGACTGCCACTCACTTAGCAATAAGGTTCTTAAAGAAAAACACTTAAATCGTTCATTAACCAATATGGATTGCACAAACTGTCATACTCCTCATAGTGCTACCTCAAAACCATTATTTCGGCGGGTTATGCATAAACCATTTAAAGAAGGCCGATGTAGGGATTGCCATGAAAGTTAAAACAGGCAAAAGTTAGATGTTGAGAGGTAAAATGAAAATTTTGGGGGTTCGTATTATAGACCATAGATTATGGGCAATGGGCAGGCATCTTCTATCCTCTATCTTCTATTGTCTATTATCTATTTGTATATTTTGCTTCATTTCTAGCTCTGCACAAGCAAAGGTAAATTGCCTTAAGTGCCATCCTCAAGTTAGAAATCAATTAAGTCGGGGTAATGTCCATAAGCCGTTAAGGAAAAGAAATTGTACCATCTGTCACAGTACACATGCTTCAGATCAGCCTCATCTCCTGGTTAAACCTACAAAAGAATTATGCCTTTCTTGTCATAAAAAGGCGTTTAAGGTTAAATATCCCCATATGCCAGTGATGGAAGGAGATTGTGATAAGTGTCATGCTCCCCATGCATCTCCTTACACTGCCCTGCTAAAAAAACAAGAAAGGGAAATTTGTTTTGATTGCCATCAAAAAGAAAAAATCTTCTTAGGTAAGAAGCTTCATAATCCTGTTAAAAAGTGTTTGTCCTGCCATAAGGCTCATGGCAGTAATTATCCGGGTCTGTTGAATAAACCCCTTAAAGGACTTTGTTTCACTTGTCATCAAAAGACAAAGATAATAGTTCAACATAAGGGCTCTGCCTTGAAAGGAAACTTCTGCTTATCTTGCCACAATGCCCATTCCTCAAAAAAATCTCATTTATTAAGAACTTATGCTCATTCTCCTTATGCTAAAGGACAGTGTCAAAGTTGCCATCTCATGCAAGGTAAAAAGGTGGGTAAGGTAAAATCAGATAATCGTTTACTCTGTCTTACCTGTCATCCCCAGGTAGAAAATGCAGACCATTTTATTTATTCACATATCCAACTTACCCCTGGCTCAAATGTATGCCTTGATTGTCATACTCCCCATCTCTCTGATATAAAGCCTTCTTTAAAAGGAAGTCCCAAACAGATTTGTTTTTCCTGCCACAGAGATACAAAAAACAGGCTTCTTAGCAACTCACCAGGATTTAAATATAAACATCCAGAGGCAAAAAAGGGTAATTGCTTAGTCTGCCATCAGGGTCATGGGAGTAATAAGTTATTTTTATTGAAAGAAGGTGGTATAAACACTTGCACATCTTGTCACAAAAGACATGCTAGATTCACACATCCCATTGGAGAAAAGGCTATTGACCCAAGGTGTAAGACCAAAATGGATTGTGTCACCTGCCACCATCCCATGGGGGCAAAGGATATTTATAACATTATCTTTGACCACCGAGAGGAGCTTTGTATCCAATGTCACAAGATAAGCACATAAGGATTTATGGGTTATTATTTCTGTTTGTATTTTGGAGTCTTTGTCCTCGACTATCTTGGGCCGGTCTTAAGGGAAAGATAATAGCGGTAATTTACGGTGGAGAAAAAATAGGAGCCTTTAATCAACCCCAAGCAATGTATTTTGACCCTCAACGTAAAAGGCTCTATCTGGTGGATACCTTAAATGACCGTCTTCTTTCCTTTGATAATCAATATAAGTTTTTGTCTGCTTTTAATGCTGGAGGGAAACTCAAAACCCCTTTAGCTATGGTAAGAGACAGAAAAGGACACATTATTGTTACCAATAAAGGTGACAAATCAGTCCTTATTATAAATGTGAAGGAGAAGAAGATAAAATCGCTTGACCTAAGTCATATTTATCCGCCTGTGGTCCCTCACTCTCTAGCCATAGCTTCCAATGGTTGCCTTTGTTTATTAGATAAAGCATACAAGCGTATCCTTATTTTTTCTCCTGAGACATACCAAGTTCAAAAAATAATTGAGGAAAAAGAGGCTAGTGGATTCAGTGATATAAAGGTAAATAATAATTTAGTCTATGCCTTAGACCCCATTTTTAAAAAAGTCTTCATCTATAGCCAAAAAGGTAATGTTGTTGGTTCTATTCTCCTTAAAGGTGTAGCTTTCCCCATAAGTTTAGCTGTAGATAGAAGAGAACACTTATATATCTTAGATAGACATAAAGGAAAGGTTTTTATTTTTGATAAACAAGGAAAACCTATGGGAGAAATAGGGAAGAGAGGTTGGAAAGAAGGCAAATTTTATTCACCTTGTTATATTTTTATAGATTCTAGAAACATCCTTTACGTAGTAGACACAGGAAATAATAGAGTAGAAGTATTTAAGATAAAATGAAGAATTTGGACACAGATGAATGCAGATTATCAAGATTTTAAAAATAAAAAGAATTTTCTGCGGTTATCGGCGAAACACTATGTCCTATGTTTTTTTATATTTTGCATTTTTTTTAATATTTCTTATGCTCAGGAATCTCCTCCAAAGGCAAAAGTCAAGTTAGTTCCATATGTTTTGCATCTATTTGATTTGCGAGAAGCTATGGAAAGGACTGACCGTATTTCTTTCCCATCTTATGTAACCGTAGATGAAATCAACAGAGAGATATATGTAGTAGACTCAGGACATGGCCGTATCATTATCTATACCCAAGACGGTTATCCTTTATACATTTTGGATAAAGATAATAATGTAGAAGCCCCTACTGGTCTGTGGATAGATGAAGATGGGTATATCTATCTGTGCCAAGTAAGGACAAAAGGTGAAGATAGAAGTAGAATCTCTATTTTTGACCCATGCTTAAAATGGGTAAGGGATATATTTTTTAAAGGTTTTGAGGAGGCAGATAAATTCAGACCAAGGACAGTAGCTGTGAGTAAAGATAAAAAAATTTATGTAAGTGGAGATGGTTTTAAAGGAGTAGTGGTTTTAGATAAAAACGGAGCTTTTTCTCATATCATTTCCCCTGAAGATGAACTATTAGGAATAAAAGACAAGGCAGATATTTGTGTAGTGTATATAGATAAAAATAACAGGATTTATCTTTTAAGTGAAGGATATGGACGTTGCTTTGTCTATGACAAAAGGGAAAACTTTCTTTTCAAATTCGGGCAAAAAGGTGGAAGCACAGGCAAGCTAAGCCGTCCTCGTGGTTTAGGAGTAGATGAAGCAAAACACTGGATTTATATAGTAGATTATATGCGCCATACTATCAGTGTTTACAAATATGAAAACGGTCAATATCTGTTTGAATTCGGAGGAAAAGGATGGGGACCTGGTTGGTTTCAATATCCTCAATACGTCTATGTTGACCAGCAACAAAGGCTTTTGGTCGCAGATACATTTAACCAGAGGATTCAAATCTTAAAGGTCAACGCTCGAGTAACGGGTGAAATAACTGAACCGAAGGCCCTTACCCCAGGGTTTCAGATCAAGTTAACCCCTGAAAAGGGTATAAAATGAGAGTACGCTTAATGTCCTATCAGGTGTAAATGGTTTTTTAGTTAGGTTTAAAGATATAGAAGAACTAAAAAAATTCAGTTACTTTTATCTCATCCTAGCTTAGTCCAAACTATTGGTGAAAAAGGAAGAGAAATGGTGGTTAAAAAATACAATTGGGAAGTTATTGGAAAAAGATTGAACCATTTATTTCTTTATGAAATCTAACAAACAAGCACTAAGAATTTTCAAAAATTTTGTTTCTCTTTTATTTCATTAAATTATAGGTTAAAAACAGCATTATGTCAAAAGCAAAGCAGTTTTAGGAATTTGCTATTCGCTCTATGAGACGTCGATTGGGAATAGAAATTACAGGAAGATTATTTTTGGCTAATCCCGTGAAATCAATACAAGGGTCCTTAAAATATAGGCACTATTTATCTAAAAAGGCACTACCCAAAGTTTCTTTAGAAAAAATCTTTCTTTCTCGTCCACTTTTTATAGGTGCATATTGCCAAAAACCCCCTGATTGCCCAACTAGACGGTTTAGTCATCAGTGTTTATTTGCAGAATCCCTAACTACACATTGCTCTTGTGAAGATTGTGAGCTTAAACAAATGGCAGAACTGGCCATGAGTCTTAAATGTCCTTTTTACATTATGACTACCGCTTTAGATGTGCTTTTAGATGTTTTTTTAAGGGAAAAATTTCCTTTTTTCTTGGTAATGATATGCAATTATGCCAAAGAGTTTTTTATACTTCCAGCCCTTGTTTTCGATATGAAAGGTTATTTTCTTAGTCTGGGGAAAGGAGGTTGCCGAAATTACCAAGAATTTTTATCTGCTGATAAAGGGCATAAACCAAATCAGACTTTTCTCTCCCCCATTGCTCACAGGACATTTATGAAATTGCGTAACCAAATTATGATTAACCCAAGCCATTATCAAAAATTCATTCTTAAAGAAAATTTTTATATACCTCCTGACTCATAGCTCATCCGTTTTCTGAGCAGCACCACTGCATAAGCAGCTATACCTTGGCCTTGACCTAAATAGCCAAGCCCTTCGGCAGTTTTTGCCTTTAAATTGATACACTCTAAAGGAATACCGAGTACAGCGGCAATCTCTTTTCTCATCTTCGGGAAATAGGGATTGAGTTTAGGAGCCTCTGCAACTATAGTGGCGTCAAGATTTATTATTATAAATTTTTGGGCCTGTAACATCTCTTGCACTTTGGCTAGCATTTTTAAACTAGAAATGTCTTTTAAACTAAGGTCAGTGTCGGGAAAGTGTTGACCAATATCCCCTTTCCCCATGGCTCCAAGGAGGGCATCAATAACTGCATGAACCAATGCATCTCCATCTGAATGTCCCAATAATCCTTTGGGAAAAGGAATTTTTACCCCTCCTAAAATTAAAGGTCTTCCTTCTACTAAACGATGCACATCGAAACCAAATCCTATCCGCATGTAATTATTGCTTCTGCCCATTTTAAGTCTTCTATAGTAGTAATCTTGATATTATATGACTCACCTAAAACAACATGCACTCTCACTCCTATTTTTTCCAACAGAGAAGCATCATCGGTAAATAGCCATTTTCTTGTCTGAGCCTGGACATAAGCCTCTTTTAAAAGGAGATATTTAAACCCTTGAGGAGTCTGAGCAGAATATAAGTAATCACGGGGTATGGTCTTTTTTATTACACTTCCTTCTACCCATTTAATGGTTTCCTTAACAGGCAAAGCAGGCACTACCGCTTCCCATTTATAAACCCCTTCTATCACCCTTTTTATCAAATTTTTTGAAACAAAAGGACGCACACCATCGTGGACAAGAACAATGTCTGTTTGCTTTATGGTCTTCAATCCTGCCCATACAGATGCCTGACGCGTTTTCCCCCCAAACACTACACATTTCACCTTTGAAAATTCTTTAGCAATATTATTGCTCTCTTGTTCCCATTTAGGATTTATCACTAATAGAATTTCATCAATAGCCGCGCTATATTGAAAGGCATAAAGTGTATGCCACAAAATAGGTTTTTCTTTCAATAAAAGAAATTGCTTGGGAATATCTTCTCCCATGCGCTTTCCTTCACCGGCAGCGACAATAATGGCAGTAACCAAGATTTCATATCCTCCTATGGTATCCCCAATTTTTCTTTTAAATCATCCAGCTTCATATTTTGGATAAAAAACATTTTTTCTCTTGCCTTTGCTCCAGAAATCAACTTTATTTCTTTTTTAGTTATACCCATGATTTTAGCCAACAAACTTATACAGGCCTGGTTGGCCTTGCCCTTTTGTGGTGGTGCCTTCACTCTTAATCTTAACCTACCACCCTTTATACCTAAAATTTCATCCTGTTGCGCCTTGGGCTGGACCTTCACCTTAATGACCACTCCCTTCTTTGCCTCTTGTAAGGGCATCAGGATAACCTATAGGCTAGTTGATATAAAGTGCTTACTAAGAACTTTTGGAGAAAAATAATACCTAATATTACCACAATGGGAGAAAGGTCAAAACCACCAAACACCACTGGTAAATAACGACGAATACGGTAAAGAACAGGCTCAGTAATGGCATAAAGAAAACGAACAATGGGATTATAGGGGTCAGGATTGACCCATGAAATAAGAGCCCTAATGACAATTACCCACATATAAATTGTTAACGCTACATCCAAAACTGCCGCTATAGCCTTTAAAAAATTAGCCAGAATAAACATAGAAACCTCCCTTTAGCAAAGGTTATATCATAGACTCAATTTAACCTCAATAATAATTGAATTTTCCAGAGTCAAAAATTGTTACCAAAATGCACATTTTTTTCAATAGACCTCCACCCAAAATCCGCGATCGATTTTGGATAAAATTCCAACCTGCCTGACGGCAGGCAGGCCTGCCCGACCGCAGGCGGGCGAGCGAGCACTCTTTGACGGAGAGGTTTGTGGGTTTTCTTTTAAATTATTACGGATTGAAACCATAATTTTTTTATGATAGCTTACATTGGTTTAAAAAGGAAAGAAAAATGGATAAAGTAATATATGATGTAAGTTTATTTACAGATTATGACATTTACCTTTTCAAACAGGGTAATCACTTCCGTTTATACGAAAAATTGGGAGCTCATTTAATGACGGTAAATAACATCCAAGGTGCTTTTTTTGGAGTATGGGCTCCTAATGCAGCTAATGTGTCTGTTATAGGTGATTTCAATGGGTGGAATACAGAGACACATCCTTTGAGGATGAGAGAGGATGGTTCAGGCATCTGGGAAGGATTTATACCACATATTAAACAAGGTACCCTTTATAAGTATCATATTGTTTCCAAGTATAACCACTATGAAGTGGATAAAGGAGACCCTTATGCCTTTTACTGGGAAGTCTCACCCAAAACAGCCTCTATTGTCTGGGATTTGAGTTATGAGTGGAAAGATAGCGCATGGATGACAAACCGCTATAAATCAAATAACCTTCAATCACCTTTTTCTATTTACGAAGTCCACCTGGGGTCTTGGCGAAGAGTTCCAGAAGAAAACAATCGATTTCTTACCTACCGGGAAATGGCTGATTATTTAGTGAAATATGTAAAAGATATGGGATTTACTCATGTAGAGTTTATGCCTTTAATGGAACACCCCTTTTATGGTTCTTGGGGATATCAAACACTGGGATACTTTGCTCCTAGCAGTCGCTATGGAACACCTCAGGATTTTATGTATCTAATAGACTGCCTTCATCAACATGGCATTGGGGTAATCCTAGACTGGGTTCCATCCCATTTCCCAAACGATGAATATGGATTGGCCTATTTTGACGGCACATATCTTTATGAACATGCTGAGCCTAAAAAAAGATTTCATCCTGAATGGAATAGCTATATCTTCAATCACGGGCGATATGAAGTGCGCGCCTTTTTAATTAGTAGTGCCCTGTTTTGGTTAGAAAAATACCATATTGATGGCCTCAGAGTAGATGCGGTGGCCTCCATGCTCTATCTTGATTACGGCAGAAAGGAAGGAGAATGGGTGCCCAACGAATATGGGGGGAGAGAAAACTTAGATGCTATTTGTTTCCTACAGAAATTCAATGAAATAGTTTATAAAAATCATCCTGATATCCAAACCATAGCCGAGGAATCAACTGCCTGGCCCATGGTCACTAGACCTACCTATGTGGGTGGTCTGGGCTTTGGCATGAAGTGGAACATGGGTTGGATGCATGATACTTTGGAATATTTCTCTAAAGAACCAATTTACCGTAAATATCATCATAACCAGTTAACCTTTAGTATATGGTATGCATTCTCAGAAAATTTTTTACTCCCTCTTTCCCATGACGAGGTAGTCCATGGAAAAGGCTCGCTTTTGAGTAAAATGGCTGGTGATGATTGGCAGAAATTTGCCAATCTTCGTCTTCTATTTGGTTATATGTATACCCATCCTGGTAAGAAACTTCTTTTTATGGGAGGAGAGTTTGGACAATGGCAGGAATGGTATCACGAAGAAAGCCTCCATTGGCATCTGCTTGAATACCCTCACCATCAGGGCATTCAGAAATGGATAAGGGATTTAAATCACTTTTATAGAAATGAGCCTGCTCTTTATGAATTAGATTTTCAGCCTGAAGGATTTGAGTGGATTGATTTTAGCAATTGGGAAGAAAGCATTATCATCTTCGTTAGAAGGGACAAATCCACTAAAGACATAATACTTGTGGTTTGTAATTTTACACCTGTACCAAGATATAATTATAGAGTGGGTGTTCCTGAGGGTGGTTTTTGGAAAGAGGCATTAAATAGCGATGCCCAAGTATATGGAGGAAGCGGTCACGGCAATCTTGGAGGTGCTGAGGCTGCTCCTATTCCTTGGCACGGAAAAAATTATTCCCTTTCCTTAACCTTACCTCCATTGGGAGTTTTAATATTTAAAAAGGAAATAAAATGAAAATAAGAAGGAGTGGCATACTACTTCACATAACCTCCCTCCCCTCTCCTTATGGTATTGGAGATTTAGGTCCCTGGGCTTACAAATTTGTGGATTTTCTTTTTGAGACCAAACAGGGATTTTGGCAAGTTCTTCCTTTAAATCCTACCGATCCTGCTTATGACAATTCTCCCTATCACAGTATCTCCGCTTTGGCCAGCAATTCACTGTTAATTAGTCCTGAATTAATGGTTCAAGAGGGTCTGTTGAACAAAACCGACATAGAGCCTTTACCTCCTTTCCCCAAGGGGAAGGTGGATTATGATACAGTAATTGCATATAAAAAAAGGCTTTTTCATCTAGCTTATGAGCGCTTTAAAAAAAAGAAAAATTATGATTATCAAAGGTTTTGTTCAGAAAATGGTTATTGGCTAGAAGATTTTTCCCTTTTTGTCTCGCTTAAAACCCATTTTCAAGGGAAGGTATGGAGTAAATGGCCTCCTGAAATACGAGACAGGCAGCCAGAAGTTTTGTTATCCCTGAAAAGGGAGCTTCAAGACAGAATTGAACAGGAAAAATTCCTTCAATACATCTTTTATAAACAGTGGCTTTCACTCAAAGATTATTGCCACCAGAAAAACATTCATATCATTGGAGATATGCCTATTTATGTGGATTATGACAGTGTAGATGTTTGGGCAAATCCAGAAATATTTAAACTAGATAGTGGAAAGAAACCTTATGTGGTGGCTGGTGTCCCCCCTGATTATTTTAGTGAAACTGGACAACGCTGGGGAAATCCTGTGTATAAATGGGAAGTATTAAAAGAAACAGGATATGCCTGGTGGATTCAAAGGATGGGGCGTGCTTTGAAGCTTTATGATGTAGTCCGCATTGACCACTTTCGGGGATTTGTTGGTTACTGGGAAATCCCAGCAAATGAAAAAACAGCTATTAAAGGACGTTGGTTGGATGGGCCTGGAGAGGATTTCTTTAAGGTCATGCTTAAGCGATTTCCTTGCCTCCCTATTATTGCCGAAGATTTAGGAGTAATTACCCCTGATGTCCGAGAGCTAGTCTCTCGTTTTCAATTCCCAAGTATGAAGTTATTAATCTTTGCCTTTGGCCCTGACTTACCCTCCAATCCCTATATACCCCACAATCATACGCAAAATTGTGTAGTATATACAGGCACTCATGACAATAACACTATAAAGGGATGGTTTGAAAAGGAGATAACACCAGAAGATAAAAAAAGGCTGCTTCAGTATCTAGGCCACCAAGTATCAGGGGAGGAAATCCATTGGGAACTGATTAGATTAGCCATGATGTCTGTGGCCAATACGGTAATCTTGCCCATGCAAGATATTTTGGGACTAGGTAAAGAAGCCCGGATGAACCGTCCTGCCACTACCAGCGGTAATTGGCGATGGCGGTTTCTACCTGAACAATTAACACCTGAAGTAACCAGAAGACTTTTAGAAATGACCAAAACTTATGGGAGGGCCCCTTGAGATAAATTTTTGAATTATTTTAATTATTTTGTATTATGCGATATTTATGGCTATAGAAAGAGAAGCCAGGAAATGGAGAAATTCACAATTCAAGTAACTTGTTTCACTTCATAAGTGGATTAAGAAAACTGTATTTTGTAGGTTTGACATCAACTCGTGCAAATTATAAAAGTCCATCCAGGGGACTTTGGACTCCTCGCTAGCCAGGTGAGAAATTGACTTACCTCCTTTTCTCCCATTTCCTCGGGATGGCGTTTACCGTTAAAAACAATAAACCTCTTAATCCACTGCACATAAGCCTCTTCTGTGCGGTAGCTGTAATGCT
>Ga0209410_1000100_pt1 | contig 34703 bp, 43 predicted proteins | sample Mar14436cmmetaG_FD_184135 | JGI IMG/M metagenome (GOLD analysis project Ga0209410, IMG submission 184135) | Marine hydrothermal vent microbial communities from Guaymas Basin, Gulf of California to study Microbial Dark Matter (Phase II) - Marker... ... | reverse complement strand
CTCGATACCTATTTAACTAACAACATTACAAGTATCCCCACGGAGTTAAGAAATGACCCAGAAATAGGTTCTAGACTTCAACAGTGGGAGAAGTAATGGTAAAGGGAAGACAAATTGAATGGCTTACTCTAGGATTTATGCTTTTTTCTGCAATGATTTTCTTATTTTTCCTACTTCCCATAGTAAATGTAATTATTCAAAATCCAATCGACGTTCTTGTAAAGACAATAATGGATAAGGAGGTGCAAGCATCTATATTCATGAGTTTTCTCTCCGCGACAATTACAACAATTATTACTATAGTGTTAGGAACTCCATTGGCATATCTTCTTGCAAAGAAAGAATTCCGCGAAAAGTCGTTTGTTGACTCACTAATAGACCTACCAGTGCTAATACCTCACACAGTTGCTGGAATTGCACTTCTAACAATACTCGCACCAAACACGTTCATTGGAAGACCTTTATCAGAGTTAGGTGTCTACTTTCTCGATACAATCTTTGGCATAGTTGCAGCACAAACTTTTGTTAGCGCACCTCTATATATAAAGACGGTAAAAGAGGTTTTCGCAGATATAGATCCAAGTTTGGAAAAAGCTGCAAGAACACTTGGTGCATCGCCATTCAAAGTTTTTGTAAAAGTAGATCTGCCATTGGCTGAACGTGGTATGCTTACAGGTGCGATTCTATGTTGGGCAAGGGCCGTATCGGAATTCGGAGCGGTAATAATTCTCGCTTATTATCCTTACACGGCGCCGGTTCTAATATTTGTTAAATTTATGAGTGAAGGGCTGTCTGCATCTCGGCCAATTGCCGCGTGGCTCATGATGTTAACGTTTGCAATTTTTGCGTGTTTGAAAGTTCTTCAAAGGGAGCGTTAAACTATGCTAGAGGTTATAGATTTATGGAAGAGGTGGAAGGAATTTGAGTTGCAGGGTATAAGCTTTGAAGTGGAGAGTGGTGAATATTTTGTGTTACTTGGGCCTTCTGGAGCAGGGAAAACTCTTTTACTTGAATGTATAGCGGGTCTACATGTTTTAGATAAGGGGGAAATAATTATTGATGGTAAAGATGTTACCTTTTTCCCGCCTGAAGAGAGATCTGTTGGAATGGTATTTCAAGAATATGCGTTGTTTCCACATATGACTGTTTGGGAGAATGTAGAGTTTGGATTAGAGGTAAGAAAAGTTCCTCTCAACGAAAGAAGGAAAAGGGTTAAAGAGCTTTTGGAACTCTTGAAGGTGGAACAATTAGCTCACAGATATCCAAGTACATTGAGTGGAGGGGAGAAGCAGCGGGTTGCCTTAGCTAGAGCTCTAGCTGTTAATCCAAAGGTTTTACTGTTGGATGAGCCGTTAAGTGCTCTTGACGCGCCGCTAAGAAGGAAGTTACGTGATGAGTTAAAAAGATTGCATAAGGTTTTGAGGATACCGTTTGTTCACGTTACTCATGATCAAATGGAAGCATATTCTCTTGCGGACAAAATTGCCGTTATAAATAAGGGTGTGATTTTGGAAATAGGTTCTCCAGAGAAAATATTCACATCTCCTAGAAATGCTTTTGTCGCCGAGTTTGTGGGGTTTGAGAACATATTTAAAGGGAAAGCGAGGAGGGAAGGGGATATTACAGTTGTAGATATAGGAAGTGTTGAGATAGTGGCGAGTGAGCCCGCTGAGGGTGAAGTGATTGCTGCTATTAGACCAGAGGAAATAGTTTTGTCCTTAAAGCCAGTAGACACCAGTGCGCGAAACGTAATAAAAGGAAGAATTACCGAAATCGTTCCAGAGACGTATATTGTGAAGTTAAGGGTAGATGTTGATGGTGTTCAGTTTACTGTGTATGTAACTCGAAAATCCTTTTTAGAAATGAAAATTGACGTCGGTTGCAAGGTTTCTCTAATATTTAAAGCTTCCTCTGTGAGGATATTATAATATTGGTACGAAAATAAAATGGGTAAGACTAGGGTTCTAGTGTTCTAGATCATTCTTAAGACTAAAGATTACTGAATTATAAGTAGGGTTTTGTCGCTGTAGCGAGTTTAAAAGGTGTTTTTATTCTAAACTTGTAATGGGGCTCTAGAAAGCTGTAACATTTAAATAGTTTGCAATATCCTTTACTTTTCTAATACTTTAACATTATTGCGACTTCCGCAAGGAATAAAGTTGTTATTTTTGTTTCTACCAAAAGTTTATATAACTATTACAACAAAAGTAGTGGTGAGGTATTCGAATTGTTCTCTCAAATTGCGAGTTTCGTAATAGCGCTGATGGATCAGGGGATGTAAAATGGTGTCAATTATATCTAAAGAGAAAAACGAAGTAAAGGGTAGTATGGCTGAAGAATCACCCCTAACACAGGGGCGAATAAGTGTAAAACCAGTATTTATCCATGGAAAATTGAGAAAGAAGAAAGCTTATGTTTTAGAGATAGCTAATGTCCATGATTCAAAAGACAAGATTCTGATTTTAGAGGATGAAGTTACGCCACTGCTTGAAAATATTTTAAAAGGAGAATCTTTTACATTTAACGGCGAGTTCTGCGACTTGGAATTTAGATGGAGAGGCGATACGGTTTATCTTTTCTATAAAGTTAAAGAAGCGGAAAAGATACCTCCTCTTCTCGTGCCAGTGGGTTTAAGTGAGCAGGATGTCAAGGATCTGGTTGGAGTTTTAGTTAGTGTTAGGAAAAGAAAACAGCAACTTAACTTTTAGCTTCCATCGACAATAGACTTAGTATTCTATTTTTTGCTTCTCTTATAACATATTCAAGTTTTCCATCTGAATTGTCTAAGAAAACTGTTTGTATGCTTAAAGAAAATTTTTGCTCAACGTTTTTCTCATAATCTTTGGAAACTTCCATATATTCTTTTTGAATTTTTAGGATCTTTTCAATTCTCTCGTAGATTTCTAGTTGCGTTTTTTCCTTAAGTCTTCTTTCTAAGCTTTCCCTGTTAGCGGTTAAAACGATGTTTAGCTGTGGAGGTGGTAGAAGAAGTTGTAGGGTCATTAAAGAATTGTATGGTACCCCGTCTAATTTTCCGTACACTAAGCCGCTTAACACGTATCTATCGAGAATTAGTACACTATCCTTTTTCTCTCGCCATCTTTCGATTTCCTTGTAAAATTCTAATCTATTTGCTGTTTGAAGCAGTTGAAAAATTACTGCTTCGTTCCACTCGAATTTTCTCTTTTTCAACATTTCATCAATGATACTTCCTATTTTAGTTTCTCTACTCGGAAAAACTAACACTTTGACTTTCACGTTTTCTTTATCGAGTTCTTCGCGCAGAAGATTAACAACTGTTGTTTTGCCCACTCCGTCGGTTCCCTCTACCTGAACAAGCACCATGTCTATTGCACCTACCATTTAGGTTTGGAGCATTGTTAATTCACTTTTAAATTTATTAACCAAGCTATTTAATAACTCATCAATGTTATTTGATTTCTTTACTCCGTATATAGCAAAATCGGGCCTTCCTCCACCTTTACCGCCATGTTCACTCAGAAATTCTTTAAGAATTTTTGAAACATCTAAGTTTACACCCTTAGAAACAGCTACGATAGACGTTGTTTCATTAGTCCCCAAGAGCACTGCTACAAAACTCTCTTTAATTTTCTTTTTTAATTTTCGACCCAACATGGCTAGCTCTTTTGCCTCAAATCCTTTACAAATACAATGATAAATAGGAATATTCTGCACGACTTCCCTAGTTTTTTCGATATAAGATGGTATCGCTTCAAGTAATTGTGTTTTTAAATAACTCAGCGATCTGCGTAATTTCTCGTATTTTTCAAGTACATATATTATTTCATCAGGGTTGTATCCTAGGTTTTGTGCTTTCCATAAAACTTGGTTTGAAACCGTTAACGCAAAGTTAAGCGCATCTTCCCCAATCTTAAAGTTAATGTGATAAACGTTACCATTTCCTTTTCTTTCTATAGAGGTTATTTTAAAAAAGATTATTTCACCCGTTTTTCTTAGGTGCGTTCCAGAACAGGCCGCCTTATCGAAATCTTCGACTTCAACTATTCTAACTTGGTCGACTCTTTTGAGAAGGGAATCTCTAACTCTAATATCTTCTGTCAAATCTTTAACATTTAGAATATATGTTTTGACGCTTCTATTTTCATGTATAATTTTGTTTACCTCTGCTTCAACTTTTGTTAAGGTTTTCCAATCTAATGGTCTATCGCTTTCAACCGTAATTGTTCCATTTCCTTCTCTTTTCTCATCGTCAAAGGTAAGCCATATATCTTTCAGTTCTGAGCCAGGAAGCTCCTTTATTAATGATCTATAGAAAATGTGTTCCGCTGTGTGAAGCTTCATCAATGTGTATCGGCGGTCCCAATCCAAAACGCAAATTACTTTATCTCCTACATTTAATGATCCTTTTCCTTTAACTATGTGAACAGTTTTTTCTCCTTCTCTTTCTACATCTATAATTCTATAAATCGTGCTGTTCTTGAGTAGTTTTCCCTTATCGCAGTCTTGTCCACCACCTTTATATCTAAAGACAGTTTTGTCTAACAGAACTCTAAATTCACCATTTGTTCTTTCACATGAAACTATTTTTGCTCTTGTTTTATCGATATAAGGGTTTTGCAGCCAAATTTCACTCAATTTTTAAGCTCTCCCTCAAATTAGATTAACGGGTTTATTTAATGCTTAGATAAATATATTTTTGATCTTTTAAAACATATTTTGCGATTTTAGCATTTAATGTATCTTTGACGCTTAAAATTTAATGAGAACATCGATATAAAACCTATCCTAACTATATGGGCTTTAAAGGGAATTGAAATCCGAACAATAATAGGGGAAAGCCATCTAGTAACATTTTTATTTTGTGGTACTTTCACTATGTCATTATAATATAGCTATGCTATTAAATTGTAATTTTGGATTGTGGGGGTGATTGTTATTCCAATTTTATCTGTAAGGTTGAAAGATGAAGTTTATTTAGCAATGGAAAAGTTTAAGGAGGTTGACTGGGGCAAAGTTGCTACTAATTTTTTTAAAAAAGTACTTTGGGAAATATCCGAGGAAATCGTTGAAATGTCCACCAAAGAATGGCGAAAACATCTTGAAATCGCTTTAACGAAAGGGATAAAGATTGATGAAAATCTTCTTTTACTTGCTAAGTCAGTGTTGTTAAGTGTTCCAAGATATTTGGTAGATGTTGAAGATGTTCAGAGAATTCAAAGCCACGGAATGATTATCTCACATGACATTCCGCGTTTAATATGGAATATTTCTGAAATTACATATTCTCAAGTAATAACTCGCTACATGAGCCCGTTTACGGGTGCTTTACGATGCGATTGGGAGCCGCTCTTCGTTGAAAAACCTTTTAAGATGGATGAAAAACTCTTTGAAAAACTCTTAGATATTTTAGAGAGAGGGTCTACAGAGGTTAAGGTTGCTGAGTCTCAACTCTTATTTAGTATCGAAACAACTTCGCCTTTTGTCTTTATCGATACTCCTGAAACATTTCGCCAAACACTAAGAAAGAAAAAGATTTTAAATAACTTTATTCCTCAATTAGGCTTTATACTAAAAATATCCGACGGCAAAGAAGAAAAACTACGGTCTTTGTCCTTTGAGGATGTTACTGAATCTGTAGAAAATGTTCGTCTTATGATTTACGCTTCTCTTTCTAAAATTAAGAACATAATGTTGAATCCAGAGTTAATTAGGTGGATGGAAACGCCTATATCCTCTGAAATGTGGTCTGACATTGATGAAGAAATTGTGTTTTCGAGAGAACTAGCTAGCAAACATATACGGGGGACAGCTGTGAAGATAGTGTTGATGGAAAACCTACCTGAAACTATGGGGTCACCTGTTAAGGAAGACTTAATAATGGATATCATTAAGAAGGCTAAGGATGTTTTGAAAAAAATAGTTAAGATAGAAAACGACACACTTAGAGTTTTAATCAAAGGCTATAAATAGATGGAAGAATGTTAAATATGGATAAAGGGGATAAATGTCTATGTGTACATTGATAATTTTTTACAAAATGTTTCACGGGTATCCGGTTGTTGCATTACATAACAGATATGAGAAAAGAGGCACTTTAGAGCATCCTCCAACAATAATGGAAGGTAGATTTAGAGTTTTCTGCCCGTTAGATGTAAGGTCAGGTGGTACGTGGATAGGATTTAATGAAAGAGGGTTGTTTGCAGCGGTGACCGATCAACACACAGCTTTACCTATTAAAGCCGAGAAAAGTAGAGGGGAATTAATGCTTACAGTTCTAAGAAATTTTTCATCAGCGGAAAACGCAGCAAACTACATTAAGGATAGTTTTGGTAGAGGCTATAAACGGGGTAACTTTGTAGTGCTTGATTCGGAGAAAGGTTATCACATCATATATGATGAAAAATTGATTGTGAGGAGTATAGAAAGAGGAATTCATGTAATAACGAACCTTATGGCTGTTCCAGGGATAGAAATCCCATCTGAAGCAATTGAGACATTCGAACTCGCAGAGGCAAGGCGGAAAAGAGCAGTTGAACTAGCGGAAAATGTGCCCATAAATGGAATTGAAGAAGCTATCTTAGTGATTAAGAAAATAGCGGCAGATCACGGAGAAGGTAAGAGTAGAAAATCTATATGTTATCATGACGAGGTGGATTGGATTATGACATCTTCAATTATAATTGCTGTCTCTAAAAATCTGATAAACTCCAGAATACTGTATTGTAAGGGTAATCCATGTGAAAATTCGTTCCAAGACTATTCGTATATTGTTAAAGAAGCGTTGCAATCAAGATAAAGTCCTGTAGCAACAAGTTCATAAATCGGCTTCACATGCTCTATTTTGTTGAATCCACTTAGGAGTTACGCCTATTTCTTTCAAGAGTTCATAGAGCTTTGCTATTGGCAAGCCTATAACATTATAGTAGCATCCATTTATCCACTCTATGAAAATTCCCCCTAACCCCTGTATTGCATAGGCTCCTGCCTTATCTAAAGGCTCACCCGTATTTACATATGCTTTAATTTCCTCTTCTGAAAGTTTCATCATCTTCACTTCGGTTTTAACACATTCAACAAACTCTCTGCATTTTTCTCCATTTTTAACTTCTATGATTGATATTGCTGTAATTACCTCGTGAACTTTCCCACTAAGCAGTTTTAACATTTCTACCGCTTCTTCAGGGGCTCTCGGTTTTCCAAAAACAGTATTATTATATACCACAACGGTGTCAGCTCCAATAATAACGCCGTCCTTAATTTTTTTAGCAGCCATTATTGCTTTTTCTAGCGATATTCTTTTTGCAGCCTCTTCTGGAGGAAGACTCTTCATAAATTTCTCTTCATCTAATCTCACCGGATAAACTTCAAATTCAAATCCCTTTTCCTTTAAGATTTTAAATCTTCTTGGAGAAGTAGATGCTAATATTATTTTCATAAAATTTACCTCGTTTAATTATCCCAATTCATTCTTTATTACTGAAAACTCCTCGAGGATTTTAAGGGAATCCCCGTATATTTTTTCCGCGTATTCCCTTGGAGACGTCTTTATTCTTGAGGCCGATAAGATCAAGTCTTTTAATGCCATTAACGTTTCATTTTCATTTCTATAATCAAGTAGTTTATACTCTTCGAATTCCTTGTTGTCAACTTTAAGCATCCACGTTACCCCTTTTATTATTTTTTCAAGACACCAATCCAATAGAAAAGAAGCGGAGAAAAAAGATTCACCTTTAACTAATATATCAAAAATTTTTGTTAAAATTCGTGGAAAAACCTTGCTTAAACAACTGGTTATTTCAAAACGTATCGAAACATCCTTAATTGATTCGATCTTCCTGTCAAAACTTCTAACAAGCGTTGAATATTGCTTTATGACTTCCAAACATCTATTTAAATGTTCTTCCGCCTTTTCTCCATTTTCAAATACCCTAAAAATTTTCAGCAGGTTTTTACTTAAATCTCTTCTTTTAACGCCCTCTAATACTCTTAGTAATCTTGTTGGTAAATATGGCCAAAGCCCTATCATTCCGGATGCTTCAACAAGTATTTTACCGCTTTCCATTATTGCAAAAGGTGAAAAGAACGTGACAGAGTTAAAGCATTCATGTTTCATAGCTTGAGAAGCCAGATCCAAATAACTTCTTGCAATCGAAGAATAATATTCTCTTCTTAGGTTTTTCCTTTCTGTGGAGAAAAATATTTTTGAAATTTCTTCGGCTACCTCCGTTAATTTTCCATCATAATCAAATAATACATCTCCAGCATAAAAATAGTGATCTAAATAAGGTGGAGAACTTTCTAACAGTTTATATGAGAAGTATCTTTCTCCTAAGGTTACTTCTTTAACTTTTGAAAAGTATGTATAGGGAGTTTGTAAACTTACATCCAGGAAAACTGCTAATTCAACATGTGTTAACTCTGGGTAAAATATACCCATTATCCCTAGTACCTCGTCTCTCTCACTTAGCTTATCGACCCTCTCCTCGGCCAATTTTCTGAGTTCTGCTATGTCCATTAACTCCACCTACTGTTAAAAAATATATGAAACAAATATAAATATGAACTTTTGTAGTGTTCATGAATTATAAAGTTCAGCTTTACTAAATTTCATTTTTGAAATTTTTAAACAAAGTGAAATCCTTATCTAAAAGAAAATGGCACGCACTCTAACCATATACTTGAATTTTAGAAATTTAATATTCAAAGGTGCACTTACCCTATTGAAGACTCACCATCAGATTTAGGATTCTCGACAAGTCTTTTAACCCTTTTATGTTCGTAAAAGTTAATCAACTTAAAATCGAATTATCGTCTAAGATACTTACTAACGTTCTATATGTGTAATATTTTAGCCTAAAATCCACATAGTATTAACATATTAAGGAGGTTGTGCAAGTGGTAGTCGACAAAGAAAGAATCAACAAATTGATTGATTTAATGGAACATCTGGGTTTGGAGGTAATTATTGCTCTTGATAAGGCAAATGTTCATTATCTTTGTGGTGCTGCTCTTGACTATTCTGCAAGTATTATGACTAGAGATGGCCGTGTTATCGTCGTATGTCATGTTTTAGAAGCTGAAAGGGCTGAAAAAGAAAGCTGGGGCGAGATATTTGCTTACTCAAGCTATCCCATAGAATCTTATAAGGAATACATGCAGGTGAATAGCATATACGAGGCTATTCGTAGAGTTTTATCAAAAGAAGTTGAAGTCCGTGGTAAATTCGGCGTTCCATTCGATAAGACTTCCGCTCAGGAATTACATGAATTAAGAAAAAATCTATCTGAAACCGATTTGATAGATGTTTCTGATAATCTTAACAATCTCAGACTTGTTAAAACCAGTTTTGAAATAAAAAACATGAAGGAAAGTTGCAAGGTTACAGATAGAGTTATGAACGTGGCATTAGACGCTATACATGAGGGTATAAGGGAAAACGAAATAGCAGGTATTGTTTTAAGGGAGGCTTTGGTCAATGGTGCAGATGGTGACTTTATTAAACCTATAGTTGCCTCTGGCTGGAGATCTTCTCTTCCACATGGCAGAGCTACCGATAAAATGATTGAAAAAGGCGATATAGTTACTGTTGATATAGTGATTCCGTACAAAGGCTATTACGGTGATGAAACCAGGACAATAATGGTTGGAAATGATGAAAAAGAAAGAAGAGAAATCTTTGAGATTGTTTTAGAAGCTCAATCTAAGGCTCTTGAAGTTATAGGTCCAGGGGTTAAGGCTTGTGACGTGGATAAAGCTGCTCGAGACGTTATAAGTAAAGCTGGCTACGGAAAATACTTTATACATTCAACAGGTCATGCAATAGGTTTAGATATCCACGAACCTTTAAGACTTGCACCAAAAGTCGAGAAAGTGCTTAAACCGGAATGGTTTTAACACTTAAGCCAGGAGTTTACATTCCTAGCAAATTTGGCGTGCGAATAGAGATGATATCCTAATTACAAAAAGCGGGGTCGAAGTTCTTACAAAGACGCCTAAGACCTTTTAACGTAGGTGGGTGGTGGGATTATTGATAAAGGTTGTTTTCTTCGATCTTGATGAAACATTGTATGATTATGGGTCAGTAAGGAGAATTGCCAATCAAAGGGTTGCGGAATTAGTTGAAAAACTAGGGATAATAAGCAGCGATGTTTTTATTCGAACTTTACGCCGAATAACTAAGGAATTTTACGAAAAATATCAGGGATTACCCGCGCTTTTCGATAGGAAAAATAGATTTCGAGAGGTATTTAAGGCTTTAAATATAGATGTGAACGAAGAGATTGTTACTAAACTTGCAGATGAATACTGGAACTTTGTTTATCAGCATATAAAGCCTTACCCAGATGTTGTGCCTGTTCTCGAATTTTTAAAGAAAAAGGGTTATAGGCTTGGAATTATAAGCGATGGTTTGATAGATGTTCAACTTAACAGAATTAGAGCATTAAAGCTGGAAAAGTACTTCGATATATTTACGTTTTCTGAAGAAGTAGGGAAAAATAAACCTGCATTAGAAATATTTCAACTAGCTTTAAGAAAAGCAAACTGTAGTCCTTCCGAGGCTATAATGGTCGGAGATAATGTGAAGACAGATATAGCTGGAGCCAATAGGATAGGTATGATATCCATATGGATTAGAAGAGGGATCTTCAAAAACGTAGAACCAGATAATCAGCTTGAGGTTCCAAATTACACAATTTATATTTTAAATGAACTTATTGACATATTAAATAATATAACTACGATATAACGTCCTGTTCTGCAAGTCTGTGTATTTTGATTTTGTTTCCTGTTGTAACTCTCGAGTTATTTACATATTCTTAAAAAAAGTAAAAAGTTGTTTTACTTGTATAGTTTGTAGATTTCGTAGAAAGCGAAAGCGTCGATGAAGTAGGATGCTATATCTAATAGTTCAATTGGATGCCCATCGTAGTACAGTTCTATGAGGTCGAGGTAGGCAAATGCTACATCAAATATAACTACTAAGAGAGCCGACAGAAGGAATAGGAATAATACTTTTCCTATTCTTCCTCGAATCAATAGCATTCCGATAAATATTAGTACGGCCATTACGATGTCCAGTATAATGTATGTTAGGTCTAAGCAAACAACGATTAATTCTTCTTCCGCAGCATACGTCGTAAGAGGATATAAGAAAAGACCCGCTACTATAGCTGTAAGAATCACTATAAAGAGCACTGATATGGTGATCTCTCTTTTTGTAATCTCTCCTTTCATGTCCTGATATAGGTTATGTATATAGATAGCTATTCCGACGACGACGAAGATAGCTGCAACAATATAGAAAATATCCGCTTCTGAAGGATAAGGTTCTTCGACACCCAGCGCAAGATTGTAGTAGTAACACCATATTATCTCAGCAATAAGCCAGAAAAAAGAACCCAAAGCGTTAAACACTACTAATACGCTGAACTTGTCTTTCCACGAGAAACCCACCTTTTTCGCTGACAGAAGATAGAGGAGGCAGGGTACAAATGCGATCGGAGGATATATCACTGCACTTACTGTAAGTATGTCCTCTGGTGGGGTAACCGCGTAAACTACCACTAGAAGAAAATAGACTATGGTCAATAAAGCATAGAACGGATCTTTAAGATGTTCCACCACAAGTGAGGGTAGCTCTTTAACACTCATGTTTGAACCACCTCACGTACTATTATATAATGCTTGATGCTAGTTATCGTGGATCTTCATTACGAAATGGGGAATTTAAGGAGCTCTAATGTTTAGATGATGCTTTAATCCAGTTCTTTAACTTCAATTCCAAGTACCGACAATATATCCATACATTTTATTGAGTATTTTAGAAAAATTTTTGTGTTAATATTTTCGTTAATTGCTGTGTCTACTCTGTCACCTACAAGATTTCTTATGTGAAATCGTAAATTGAGGATCAATGTTGTAAGTGCTTTTATTGTTAAAACCATGTCTTCTATAATGCTTGTAGTTAAGTGTCTTTTGAGATCTTCGAAATCTATTCTCATATTATTTGTCAATTCAATTGTTTCAATTCTGGTATATACCTTTTTTGCCTTCTCTTTTGCTAGTTGAAAAATATCCACCGTTTTTGATTTCCCTAGATATTTTAAACAATTAGCTAGTAAAAGATCTATTACGTCTTTCAATATAAGAATGGCTAAATGATGTAAGGTAATATATTCGATAAAGCCCTCTTTGTGTAGAAATTGAATGTATTCAGAAAATTTATTAAATGGGAGTTTTAGTTCTTTCGCAATTTCTCCAGCAGTTCTTATACCATCAATCTCTGAAAGAATTTTTAAAAGAATATTGGACCTGAGATTGCCTGGAGGAGTTATAGAAAGTGTATTTAAAGCTCGGATACCTCGTTTTGTAAGTTTATAAACATCGGATGACTTGCATATGCATTTGATATCTAAAAAGCCTTCATCCATTAATTCTAGAATTTCGTGAGCAACAATTTCAATAGGTAGTTTTGTGGCAAGTGATATTTCAAGTACAGATTTAACTCCGTCTAGAGTGTTTATAACGGTTTTTGTTGCGGGAGACTCTAAGTAGCTTTTTGGTGGAGATTTGAGAATTACTGGAGTGCAGAAAGGTTCTATGATTCTTATCGCAAAAGTTCTTTTAACAAGTGAAGTGAAATCGTCAAAAATACCTTCCTGTAAATATTTATCTGTACCAGAAATCTTGTTTTTATATATGTCTTCAAACATCTCGATACAGTTTTTTAATCTTGATCTTAGGTCTGCATCTTCGGATGTAGCTACAAGGGCTCCTGAAACTATTTTGCCATGTTCTACAATTATTACGTGATCTTCTCGACTAAAAGTGCCAGATTCTTTTCTATAAGTAGGGATTATTTCATCCATAAAAGTTAAAACTGCAGATAGAAATCCGGAGATGAGTTGGGGGTCTATTCTAATACTGCCAAAGGGGTGATGATAAAGACAAATACCATCCTCTCTTCTAAATATGTAAAGATTAAGAAGTTTTTTCATGAGTCTACCTCGGTTATGACTGGCTATGATATCATTTTTATTGTTGTAATAAACCTTACTATAAATATTGCGGATAACTAAAATAATAAAAAACGTTGGGGAAAGAAGATCTAATTACTCTGCCGGCACAATTCTAACTTTAGATATCCTTATTGTCGGCGCCGCTGCATAATCTCCCCAAGACCCACCAACATCCAAGTCATTTGCTATTGCATCGGTATTCTTCAGAATGTTTAGCAGATTATCTACTAACCTACTTTTCTTATACGCACCAACTATTTCCCCGTTCCTAATTTTGAATACTCCGAAGCGCAGAATAGATGTAAAATCTCCTCTTGTAGGATTCGTAAGTCTAGTATAATGGAATCTTTCTACGAGAACACCTTTCTTTGTCTCATGAAACACTTCATCTTTTTTCCAGTCACCTGGTAGAAGAACAGGGTTTACTGCATATGGTAAGGGTTCCAAAACGTAGTTTTTACCTGGAAATATTCCAACACCTACGGCAAATCCGGTTCTAAAACCGGATCCCGTAGATCGTTTCCCTTCCAAGGATGCATAAAAACTATCATAAATGTAGTTTTTGAGTACTCCATTCTCTATCACAGGTATTCTTTGTGTTGCAACACCTTCGTCATCAATGGAACACGATCCCCAAAGTCCAGGCCATGTAGGATCCTCTAAAATTGTAAGCTTTTCGTACGCTACTGTTTCACCCAGTTTTCCTTCGAATAGAGGTGAATATGTTTTCATGAAGTATGGTGAAACCAAAAAAGCAGAATACGTTGCAATTGTTGAAGAAGTTGATGGACTTAGAATAACCGTATATTCGCCCGGCTCTATTTTTTCTCCACCTAAACTTTTAACCGCTAATTCAGCTGACTTTACTCCAATCTCCTCCGGGTTAAAATCTTTAAACATCCTGAAACCCTTAGCTTTGAACCCCTCCGACTCCTCCGTTCCATTTTTAGCAATTGTATTTAAAGATGCCTCTATTTTTGTTCCTTGATCTGAAACATCTACGCCTTTACTGTTTCTAACATGTATATGATATACAATTATATCCAATTCACCTGAATTATCCTTAACTCTTTTATTGTAATCTAAGGCAGATTCAATCATCTTATAAGCTAGTTCTACAGCTTCATCTTCCGATAAATTTGCAATCTTTGGGTCAAAGGTCCCTTCTACTTTTTTAGGTGTTGTAGGTTCAGGTAAACTATATTTAAAAGGTAATTTTCTATTTTTAGCACTGCTTAACGCGTTTTCTAAAGCTTTCTCTATGCCTTTATCACTTAGATCTGCAGTAGCAGAAAATCCAAGCCCTCCCTCGTCTACAACTCGTATGCCCATCCCGATATCTAAAACACCCTTACTTTCCAAAATCATGTTATTGGCCATTCTGACGGTGAAAACTTTATTCCATACCACATAAGCTTCAATCTCATCGATACCAAGCTTTAAACCACGTTCAATTGCTTTTTCAGCTCTTTCTTCAAGATTAACCTTAAACTCCATTTTGACCTCCTCCTTAAACGCCCAGAACATTAACAATTCCCCTGATCGTGGGACCTCCATTCCCAACGTAAAGTCCTTGCATTGGAGTTCCCTTACCGCATCCCGGGATGCTTCGAATTTCTAAATCATCACCAACAGCATCTATGCTCTTAAAGAACTCGGGGGCAATAGCCATAAGCGCGACATCCCTCAAGTGTTTTGTTAATTCCCCGTTTTCAATTAAATACCCTTCTTGAGCGCTAATCGTCCAATTATATCTTTTATCGTCAATGGAAGGCTGTTTCATTCCTATAACATAAACTCCTCTTTTGGTTTCCTCTATAATTTCATCTCTTTTCCAATCTCCTTTAGCAATGAAAGTATTGCTCATCCTTATTAGAGGTATAAATTCGTAGGTGATAGCCCTCATACCTGCGTTTGGCTCTGCACCAAATATAGCGGCAGTTTCACGGCTATGCATACGCTCCTTTAAAACACCATTTTCAATTAAGACTTTACGGCGAGCAGGTGTTCCTTCATCATCATATAAGTAAAATCCTAATGTTCCTTCGACAGTTGGGTCATCGTACACTGTAAGCAGGTCACTACCAATTTTTTGTCCTTCTAATCCCTTCCACCAAGTAGTTCCAGCCCAAGCTGCTTCCCTTTCCAAAACTCTATCAGCTTCGCTAGGGTGGCCAACAATTTCATGAACTAGTAGAGCAACGTAATCTGGATCCATCACAGCATATGTTTTCTCCATTTTGGGAGCAGCTTCAGCATCAAGAAGCTCTACAGATCTCTTTCCAACTGTTTGAGCAATTTCATATATTTTTGCTTTTTCAAGAACTTCAAATCCTCCTGAACCGCCTTCAACTCGTTCATACGATTGAATAAGATTTTCTCTCTTTGCAAACGAGCTAAGAAAAACCCAAAGGACTTGATTTTCAAATCTTATCAACGCTCCTTCAGAACTGGCAAAAAGTTTGTTGACTTTAACACATGAAAAGCTTGTAGATGTACGTTTAACTTCATTTGATATTTTCATCGACTCATCCCATTCAACACATTGAGTTAACTTCTCCTCGATATCAAGATTCTCAATATCTTTCTTTATTTTGGCTTTAACGCGATCTTTGACAACTTTTATTGGTGCTAGTTTTACCGGTTCTTTTATATGTTTAGCTGATGCCTTAGCTACTTTAAAAGCTATTTCAGCAGCTTTCTTTAAGCCTTCACGATTTAAATTTGTTGTTGATTGAAACCCCCACGCTCCGTCGGCAAGCACCCTTATTCCAGCACCCTTTTTTCTAATTACGATATGTTTTTCGGGTACACCATTCATAACTTCAATTGTTTCATCGTAGTGTTCTTCAATTCTAACATCTACGTAAGCAGCTCCAAGTTTAGAAGCATAATTCACTGCAAATTCAGCTAAATCCTCCAAAACATTTCACCCTCTATTAGCTAAAATTAAACATCTTAAATATGAATTTTCCGAAATAAATATTTCAAGTCAACGATAAGCGGTTACAATGCGATAGAGCTGCATTTTGATGCGTTACTAAAATATATAAACTGTAGTAAGTGATATTATTTCAAACTGAGGCTTAAAAATGAAAGTGTGGAAAGTTACTTTAAGATCAAGTAACGGCGAAAAGCAGGTTTTCAATTTAATAGATTTACAGGACATAGTTGGGCAATATCTTGTTTTCAAATCTGAATGGTATAATAAGTTTCTTGAGCATTTAGAGTCAAGCTATACCTTACTACCATTAACTTTAGAGGAAGTAATTTCACCGGATGGAGTACCTGTTCTGACGCCTCAAAAATATGCATCATACATGTTTCTACTTTACAAGTACATGTTTAAACGTTATCTACCGGTTTCTTATTTGCTCAGAGTAGACGAGAAAAGAAATGTGCATTTAACGGCGGTTTACCCTAAAGTTTTTGCAGAAGCTATAAAAAGAAGCCCAATAATAGCCAAAACACCTTTAGAAACATTAGTAACATCTCCCGAAAAAGTAAAACTTAAACAATTGATTATTGCTATACCCCCCACACCGAAATCTGGTGATAGAAATGATTGAAACATTAAAACTAGGCGTTAAACTTTTTGATTTGTTGATTCCTGAAGGTATACCGAGAAATACTCTCATAATAATTAGAGGAGAACCGGGAACCGGGAAAGTTTCATTACTTACAGAAATAGCTTATAGAACGTTAAAATTGGGTGAACCAGTTATAATGGTGGTTTACGGTCAAACACCGCTTTCCCTCTTTCAGCGATTCTTATCTCATGGATGGGATATTTCAGATGCTTTAAAAGATGGAAAAATAGTTTTTCTTGACGGTTTTTCAACAAGATTTAGGAAACGGGAAACCAGAGTACAATATCCAATAGTTAAGGAGACCTATGAACAATTAAAAAAGGCTCACAAACTAATAGATAATCCGCAAGATATACATGAAATTTTCTCCGAAATTATTGAAAACGCTACTCGATTGAAGATGTTATCCCGAGGAGTAATTCTGATAGATTCTTTAATTGAAATGTTAACTTTAATACCTAAGGAGCAAGTTTTAGAATTTATTAGAAGATTAAGAGTTTACATTGCAAAAGATTTATGGGTTCCTATTTTCTTTGGTGCAAGCATAGGGTTAATGGAGGAATTTTACCTTCTCCTAGACTACATGGTTGATGGCGCGATAGACATAAGATTTCACCCAAAGCTTCTTGATAAGGGAATTCTAGTTAGAGAAATTAGAGTTAGAAAGCTACCAGCAAAAACAGTACCCCTTTGGGTACCGTTTAAAATAGAAAAGGGAAAAGGCGCTACCCCTCTTGTCTCCAAGGAAAGAATTGAGAAGAAATTAGCTGAATATATGGAAAAAGTAGCCAGATTAGAGGAATTCGAGAAGGAGAGAAAAATTAAACCGTCAGACTACGAAATTTAACTTAAAGGTGAAAATAGTTGGGTAAGACCTGTTTAACTTTTATACTTGATGCATTAAAATGTGCAATTGAGAAAGATGACAAACTAATTGTTAAAGTGGTGTCTGAAGCTGCATTAAACTACTCAATTATATTTAGAGATGAAAAGGCAAGAAAATATTCTGAAGAGATTTATAGAAAATATTCTGAGGATGTTGAGATAGAAGAGTTGCTGACAACGGAAAAGGAGTTTAAAAAGGACTATTACCTGTTACCAGCAATATACATTTCGCTTAAATCGCTGTATAGAGGCGATAAAAATACTTTTCGGATTGTAAAATTGCTGCTTGATGCTGCAAATTGCTTAGTTGGAGAAAAAAGGTTTGACATCTCTAAAATTAGAGAAGGAGAAATATCAAAGGATATTTTACGAATATACTATGAAGTGGAGAAGCAACTATTTGGCGAAGAAGTTCATTTTGTACCTTTTGAAAAAATGTGGCATATTATAGCGAAAGTAGGAAAAACTCCAAAAATGGAAGATATAACAACAATAGACTTTATTTATGAAACTATGAAAAAACTAGAAGCGAAAAACATTCACGGAGAAGAATTAGAAAAAGCACTCATGATGATAATCGATTCTCTCTATAAATCCGAAGAAGTTAAAAAACTAGCAAAAACAATAATACAAATAGAAAATAAAACACAGAGCTAAATTAAAAGCTAGTCAGTTGTTATCAACTATCGCGTCATTAAAACAGTAATTTGAGAAAATGTTTTATGAATGGTACGTCTCCGTAAACGAAGAGAATATCATTTGCCTTTATAGTTTGTCCCTGAGCAATAATCCACTCAGAACCTCTAAGGATATATAGAATCTTTATTTTTGTGAGGTTTTCAACTTCCTCTACACTCATATTTACGAGTTTCGAATTTTCATGAACTCTTATGATAAAAGGGCGGGGTACCTCTGTGATTAAATCGAGAAAACATCCCATTATATATTCTAGTACTGAGATTTTGCTTGTACTTAGGATTTCATCAGCTGCGCCACTTTTTCTCAATAAATCTGCAATATCGTCATTATAGATTCGAACGATAATCTTAGCTTTTGGATTTAATTTTCGTACATGGTCGGCAATTACCGGATTCAAATAATCATTATTTATTGAGATGATAATTGCCCTCGCTTTCTCAACATTAGCTGCTGTTAAAACCGAAGTTAAGGTTGCATCACCAAAAATAATAGGTATATCTTTTTCCATTAAATGGCAAACGTATTCGTTTCTTTCTCTATCCTCCGGTAGAACTATCAAGACAAAGGGTAGATCTAAGTCAATAAGTGCATTGGTAACTCTTTTCCCAAGATGACCACAACCTATAACTACAATATGATCTCGCATATGCTGCGCTCTTATTTTTGCTTTTTCATCATAGTTCAAAGTTCTCACCTCAACAAAAGCCATAATGGGTGATAATTCAATAAGTAATGTTATGAGGAGACATAATGCTTCTCCTACGTTATGAGGTTCATAATTTAATGTGAGGAATAATGTAATATTTTCTAGAGAGAGAGGAATTCTCCAAATAAAAGCTACGATTAGAAAAGCTGCCGTTAACGATAAGAAATAGATAAGCGCATTTTTTACTAGCCAAAAGAAATATAAAGCTTCGAGTAACGCTAGATATGCCCTCTTTAAGAGGCGCAAAATTTTTCCTCCACAAAATTTGACAATTCACCATAATGTTAAAAGCATATTTTAATATGAAGGGGTTGCGGAATCAAATTTTAGATACGATTAATAGTTTTGCGTGTTCGACTCCACGCTTTCCTTCTAAACTGTTTAATAACTCCCTCATATGTTTTACCTTTCCTTTTAACGCTATTATTTCAAAGCACCTTTCTCTTGTCAGATGAATGTGTATTGTACTTGTTATAGTCTGTGTATACTCGTGCTGGATATCTGTAATCTCCTCTTCAAGCTTTCTAGTGTCGTGTCTGTAGACTATTGCAATTAACCCCACAGCTTCCTCTTCCTCATTCCACATAACCTCGTGCTCAGTTATAAAACGACGTATTGCGTCCTGAATAACTTTAGATCTACTGGCATATCCTACATTTTTTATGAATTCATCAAGCTGTTCAAGTAGTTTAGGAGGCAAACTTATACTAATCCTTATAACGCCCTTTTCTTCCTCACCTGACATAAAAACCTCTCCAAATATGGTTGATGAAATTTTCTAAACTACCTTGCGAAGTGCCGATGTAACCACACTTGCTAGGTTGAGATATATCGGGTATGTAGTTATTTAAAAGTGTTACTTCAAGAAATTATATGAGAAAATAAGTAATATGTGATTGACATGGGATTATTTGATGAAATTGAAACCGTGGTAGATGATGTGAAATTAGTTTTACAAACCAAGTGGTTTAACTTAGTTTATGACGATGGAAAAGTGAAATCAGAGGGAATAGACTCTATACGTATAAAAAACGTAAAGAAAGGTATAGATGCGATCATATGGGTTGAAGGATGGATAATTCTTAAACCTGAGAAGAATGCCACATTACCGTGTTATGAAGATTGTTTATTGAACAGATACAAGGTAGGTAGCGAAGTAAAACCAGGTATAAAAATTGTGGGAGTAGAAAACCTTAGAATAACAGGGGTTAGACTTGAAATTAAAGGTTTACTAGATTTAAAGTCCGAAGAAATAGATAATGAAGAGACAAATGTAAAAGCTTGGCGTAACAAGGATTTCAATGAGACAGTAGTATCGATAGAATTTAAAAAACCATTACCATTCGCTAGAAAAAACGTGGATAAAGCAGTAAAAAGAGCTTTAACGATATTAAAGAGCCTTTACGCGTGAAAATTTGAAGGACTTAACTTCACGTATTTCCTCCAATATTATTAACAGAGAAAATAGATTTAAGAAGAGGCTTACACGACTTTTAATAAACCTTTGACTTTAATAGAGGTTACTACATATGGTTATGAGGCGAAGAGATTTATCTAAAGTTTTTAACTATGAATTGGAATGTCTACCTCCATATAGCTTCGATTTAACTGTAAATAAAAGGACAAGATTCAGTGTCAACTGGTATTGGATTACACCTTACGAAACATATCATAAGGGAGTTACGTGGTCTGGAATTAGACTTCATAACGATAAACCTGTAGGCCTTAAAGTCAAAGCTACGGGATCCTTGCAGAAGCCTAAAGTATTGTTAGAGGTCTTTCCGAAGCTTCTTTTTCAAACAGAGAAGAGAAGGAAATAGTAGAAATCGTCGACAGATGTCTAGGTTTAAAAGACAACATTACAAGTTTTTATACGTTTGCTGAGAGTTTTCCATATTTGAAGCAAAGTGTGGAAGACCTGCATAGTATGCGTGTATGTTCTTTTCCCAATCTGTTTAGTGCAGTTACATTGGCAATTACCTTGCAAACGGCTTCTTACGGCAGAACTGAACGTATGATCAAGTTAATATACAGGAATTATGGTGATAAAATATTGTTTGATGACGTTGAAGTTACTGTGTGCCCATCTCCAGCGAGAATCGCTGATGTAAGTGAGAAGGAATTGAAGAGTACATGTAATTTGGGTTACAGAACTACTTTTATTAAAGCTTGCGCAAAAACCATAGCTTCTCAAAAAGCTCCAACCATTAAGAAACTTGCAGATATGAAAGCTGGAGAAGTCAAACGCGTATTAATGAGTCTCAAAGGAATCAGCGAATACTTCGCTGAAGTTATTATTCCTCATCCATCTTTTCCCGTTGATGTTTGGAGTGTAAATTTTTGTCAACTATTTAATATCAAAATATATAGGAGTCTTAGAGCTATGATTCCAATTGTTAAAAGATGTGCTTCTGAGAAATTTGGAAGATGGCAAAAGTACGTCTACATATACATAATAAATGATTTGGATAAACTCTCAGAAAAATTTAAACTTGACATTTAACGTTTTGATTAATGTTTACATTATAAGGACTGGAAGTGATGCGTAATGAGTTTAAATGTTATGAAAGTTGAGATGAAGGTGCTTGTGGAGGATGCAACTTTAAGGAGAGGTTTTATTGCTGAGCATGGTCTTTCCGTGTTTTTGGAGGCTGAACATGAAGATGGATCTAAAGTTACGTTGCTTTTGGATGCTGGAGCAACTGGCGATGTGCTGCTTCATAATGCGGAAAAACTTTCAGTTCCACTTGGGAATATTGACGCTGTTGTGTTGAGTCATGGACATTACGATCATACCGGTGGTTTACTTAAGCTTTTAGAAAAAATTAATGGCAGTAATCTTCCTATTGTTGTGCATCCCGATGCATTTAAACAGAAATATTGCGTGGAAGAAGGGATAGAATACGTAGGTATACCTTTTAATATTAGTGAATTAAGGGAAAGAGGTGCTATTGTTTCGCAGTGTGTTAATTCGTTTAAATTGTCGGAGGCTATATTTACAACTGGGGAAGTGGAAAGGATAACAGATTTTGAGGAAACCCCAAAGTCATTTTATTATGTTAAAGAGAATAGGTTTGAGAGAGATTTCATGTTAGATGATCAAGCTCTCATCATAAAGCATACTGAAGGGTTAATCATCGTTACTGGTTGTAGTCATTCAGGAATAGTGAACATTTTAATGCATGCACAGAAGATTACAGGTGAAAAACGAATTTATGCTATTATAGGTGGTTTACATCTTATTGACGCAAACGAGGAAAAAATAGAAAAAACAGTAGACTTCATTTATAAAAATCAGCCGCAAATCGTGGCTGCATGTCACTGCACAGGTTTTAAGGCTCAAAAACATCTGTCAGATAAATTAAGAGATTCTTTCAAAGAAATACATTGTGGAGATACACTGATTATTTAATGTGTTACAGTTTTTAACTTGGTTTTTCTCCTTTATCTCTTAACTTTTTTACAGTTAAATTTTGGTTCATTCTTGAAATTCGCTGCTTTTCAGAACCTCTATTTCCTCGTCCTTAGCGGAGTCGTATAATTTGCTGTCGTTTGTTACTAAGGTAAGATTATATTTCTTAGCAAAATAGAGATATGCGGCATCATAAAAAGTTAAATGTTTTCGAAATGCTATTTCCAGTATCTTGTCTAAATCTTTTTGTATTCTAATGACTTTCATTTTTGAAACGATATTTTGGATATTGATCATAAGTTTGAGGGCTTCATCCAATGTTATAGATTTAAAAAGTGCATGTTCCTTCCAAATGGCGTTTCCGGTTTCGTAGATTGTTAGATCAAGGATATATTGATCTTTAATTTTTATATTTCTTTGACGAATAAGATATAGGAAAGCGTTAGCGTCAAGAAGATAACTCATCTGGTCTCCCTATCCTCTCTAATGTTCTGTACCACTCTTTTGATGTTAATTTTACTAAGAATATTTGCTGCATCATTTAAACTTTCTAAGAAAATTTGGTCTTCTTTTTCTCTAACAGCATTCTCTAGAGCTTCTCTAATAACCTTGTTGATGTTTATTCCAAGTTGTTTTGCCTTTTCTTTAAGTTTTTTAGGTACTTTTCCGGTTACTACAGTATAGTTACTCAAGGTTAGACCTCCAGAGGTACTATTTAAAATGGTAATACATATTTAAGTATTACTAATGGCCCTATTTAGCAACCAAGTCAAAAAGAGAGGAAAAATTCATAAATGGCATACACAGAATTTACGTATATGTTTTTACATTTGTCTTGTACATAGCTGTTAAACATTAATTTCACTATAAATAGTGATGCTCGGTAATTTTAAGAAGAAGCATTAACATAGTACTTGTAGTTGTTGTGGTGAGTGATGTGCCTGGCCCGAAACGTTGGCGTTGGGGAAGAATTAAAGGTCCTGGAAGACCTATGAAACCTAGAATTATAAGTGAACTGCCATTTGTAAAACATTTTACGCCATCTCTACCAAAAAACATGGTTGGCGCGCCTAAGCCTCCCGTCTTTCTCTCATATGATGAATATGAGGTTCTTCGTTTAATTGACTTTGAGGGGTTGACACAGGAAGAAGCAGGTGAAAGAATGGGAGTTTCACGTGGAACTATTTGGAGACTTATTAAGAGCGCTAGAAAGAAAGTTATATCTGCTTTAGTTGAAGGTAAAGAAATTTTTATTGTTCCCCAAGCACCCATTTTAGTTGAGAAGGAAGAAAAAGAAAGTGAAGAGATAAAAGAGGGAAAAGAAGTATAAAGTTTAAAATTACATCTCTTCAATAAATTTTTCGTATTCCTTGAATTTCTTTAACGCCTTTGTTCCTAAACGGACTTTTTCTTCCCTTTCTTTTCTTTCTCTAATTGTTCTTCTAGGTTTCCTTTTGGGTTCAGCGAGACTACATGTACCGTCTGAACGTAAAGCGTGCTTTACACAGGTTGCGTATGTACAGCTTCCTCCTTCACAAAGATCACCGACCCATCTGCAGTAATATTCGACTTTTCGCCCTGTTCTCCTTATTTCCAGCGATTTTCTTGCGCATCGGAAAAATTTGCAGTTTGCTTGGCACTTCTTCATGGACTACTCCTCGCCCACAGGTTGGAGATCACCAGTGCCACCTTAGAAGTTTAAGTAGGTCATAATATAATACTTCACACATCTAAATAAACCTTTTTAACTTTTGATACCTAACTCTTCCTCTATTTTCTCAACTATTTGCATGAATGATTTTGCCGCCTCGCTATCCGGATGCTCCACAATAAAAGGCTTGCCTTGATCTGAAACCTCTCTAATCCTCATGTCCAACGGAAGTCTTCCTAGAAAGGGCACATTCATCTCCTTCGCTGCTTCTTCGCCACCACCAACACCAAAAATGTACGTCTTTTTCCCACAATGTGGACAAATAAACCCAGCCATGTTTTCGATAACACCAAGAACCCTAACATTCAGCTGCTTAGCCATCGTAATAGCCTTCTTAACATCAAGCAACGCGACGTCTTGAGGCGTAGTCACAATAATTATCCCATCAAGTTCGGGAATAAGCTGCATTATACTCAACGGTTCATCTCCTGTATTATGTACTATGATTCCCTGAGCTACAAAATTATGGTCTCCTTCGACCTGTAAATCCCATACTTCCTTGTAACCCGCAAACTCTATAGATTTAATTCGTTCTATCTGCGCCCCCAGTTTATTACTCGCTCTTTTTCTATCGTACTGCTTGGCTTCAAACTCATAGTGCATAGCGGAGATAGTTTTACCAGATGGAAGTTTAACAGTTCTTTCTCTTTTTCTAATATTGGATACTCTTAACCCTGAACTAATACAAAGTTCTTTCAGTTGAGTTATAAGCATGGAATTGGTAGAGCAAAATGCCATTAATGAACTTTTGACTGTACCAAAAGGTCGTTTTTGTACTCTGTCCCGCCAACATCCGTCTGCATCGCAATATCCTTCAATGAAGGCAAGTTTCTGGTTTGTTGGCAAGTTAAATACCCATGAAGGAATTCTTTTTTGTTTAGCATGGCCTGTAAGTCCTAGTTTTTGGAATAAAGTAGCCAATCTTTTAGAGAAGACTATAAGTCTTCTCTCGTCTTCATATACGTGACAGTTGAATACTTTCTTCAGTAATTGCTTATACTTGCTTCTAAACTTGCCATCTTTAGGCTCGCAAAATTCTATTCTTAAACTGGTTCTATCTCTGTGTATAAATCCATCTCCCAAAAAGAAGCCTAAGATTCTCATAAGATCAGGTGTCGTTTCCCTCGGATAATCAACATTGGTTCTGTCTTGAGGATTCCTTGGTATTTGTGGAAGAATGTATGGTTCCCCATCTGGTAAACGTTTAACAACTAGTATTCTATCGCCTGCCTTAAGTTGACTAAGTTTTACCCAATATAGTCTACGATGGTATTTTAGAAAGGGATGATTTGGCGTTGCTTCAATAACCCTTGATGTTGTTCTAAGTCTATACACTGGATAAATTCCCTGTGGTATTACGTCTAGAACTTTTCGTGTTACGATTTTTCCCGAATTATATGAATATACTTTCATTCCAGGTTTAACTTCAGAAATAGGTATTGGACCATTTGTTGTATCAATTAATGTGGAGGATGATAGGCATCCCGGTGGTAGATCGACGACTAAGAAGTCTAGGGCTGTCCATATTACATCTGATAGGAACTGTTCGATTACTTTCATTTTTAGGGGGCCTCGCCATATGATTGGTGTTTTTGGATCTTTTAGTAGGAGTTCCATGGACATTACTTTGATGTTTAGTGGTCCTATGACTGGGAATATTCCCATTGGTCCTCCCATTGGGTGTTGTCCTTCAACTCCGAGCATTTTGGGGACATCTGGTCCGTGTATGTCTGCGTCGAGTATGCCTACTTGGTAGCCTTTCCATGCAAGTGCAAATGCTAAGTTAACGGCGACTGTTGTTTTACCGACTCCGCCTTTACCGGACATTATAACTATTTTATGTTTGATGTTTTTCATTTTTTCAGCAATTTTCTTATGTTCTATTATAAGTCTTCCACCAGAAACCTTAAATTTCGGCTTTTCAGGCGTGGATTCCTTTTCTACGCTTTTTTCATCTTTTTCCTCTTTATTCATTATTATTCACCTAGAAGTGTTTGTAGTATTTTTTCAGCAATTTTCTTTATGGATTTTGAAGCAGGACTATTTGGTGCGTATTCAATGACTGGAATTCCCTGTGCAAGTGAGTAGGGGATCGCGTTATCAAGGGGGATTTCTCCAAGAATTTGAATACCTTCTCTTTCCGCAAACTTGTAAATTTCTTTTTTAAAGTTTTCCTCTAAATCAGCTTTGTTTATCACAAGTCCGCTTGGAGCTTGAAAATGTTTAACAATCTCATATATTCTTTTTAAATCGCTTAGAGATGCCGGTGTAGGTTCAGTTATTAATATGGCGTAGTGAGCACCTGAGACTGCTGCTATAGCTGGGCAACCAGTGCCAGGCGGACCATCTACAAGAAGAATGTCAGCTTTGTTTTTCTTCGCAATTTCATTAGCTTTTAGTTTGACTTCCATAACTATTTTTCCTGAACCTGCTTCACCTATTTTTAATTGACCTGTAACCACTAGAAAACCGTATGTTGAACGTGAAATAACTATCGAACCGTTTTCAACAAGTTCTATTTTTATTGCTTTTCTAGGACAAACCACACTACAGACGCCGCAGCCTTCACAGAAAACATCAAAAATATACGGTTTATTTTCCTTCGAATCCCAAAGTATAGCGTTTTCTTTACAATATTTAACACACATTCCGCAGCCGTCACATTTAGCATAATCTATGAAGGCTTTTTCCGATGCTTTAACACTTATTTCTTCCACTTTTTCTCCTTTAAGAAGAAGAGCTAGATTAGGAGCATCAACATCCGTATCGACAACCATTAAACGCGCATTGTTTGAAGAAAACAAGTAAGCTAATGAAGCTGTTAAACTTGTTTTGCCGACACCGCCTTTGCCACTTACAACGACTACTTCTTTCATATTTCAAGTACTCCTTTAACTTTTCCTCCTAATTCAATCAAAGCTTTTGCACCGGGGCTATCTAGGTTGTCTAGGAGAACAGGCTTTCCTTTTACATAGCTTCTAAGAATATGGTCATCCAGTGGGATTTTTGCAATAATATCTGTTGAATGTTTTTTACAAATCTCTTCAATAACGTCATGGTTCTCTAAAAGATTTGATCTGTTTAGAACAACTTTCATTTTCACATTAATTCTCTCAGCAAGCCTTAATATTAGGTCTAGGTCATGTGCCCCGAAAGGTGTTGGTTCGGTGACAGCTAAAGCAATATCTGAACCTATCATTGAACGAGCTACATCGCAATGTGCTCCTGGAGCAGTGTCAATAATAACCAGATCATATTTATTTGTATTCAACATTTTTTGTATTCTTTCCTTTACAGCTATTACAACAGCTGCTGACTCAGCTTCTTTCAGCTTAAGCTCGCCTGAAACAATGTCTATGTTATATGCGGAACCTGTAGATGTCCATCCAATTACTTTATATCCTTCCTCTATTGCTTGAGATTTGCAGACTAGTTTACAGGCTTCACATCCTGTACACAGACTTTTAAAAAATATGGGAAAACTATTTTTAACATGGAGTATGGCGTGACTTCTACAAACTTCTGCGCATCTTCCACATTTAATGCATTTATCTAAATTAAATTGAGGCACAAATTGATGGACCTCTTCACGAGAACCTAAATTTACGTTGAGAAGAATTGCTATATTGGGAGCATCAACATCGCAATCTGCCAGTAAAACCTTTTTCCCTAATAGGGTAAAAAAGATTGCAAGATTAACAGCTATCGTTGATTTTCCTGTTCCACCTTTACCGCCCGTAACGCAAATCGTTGGTACATTGAATTTATGCGTTTCATTGAGAAGCTCTGCCACATTCAAAGATTTTCCTCCTAAACTTAGTGAATTCACCAACTACCTGTGTCTCTCCAACGTCCCCTGCCCATGCCTGCTCCGCGTCCACGACCCATTCCTGGACCCATACCCATATGTCCTGGCCCTGTGGGCCCTGTAATTGGAGGTAGTTCTCCGGCTAAGTATTTTTGTACAGCATCTCTTACTGTTATTCCTGGTGGGCATGAAAAGGCTTGGATTCCTATTTGTTGTAGTGCCATGAACGCATTAGGGCCGACGTTTCCTGTAATTACAACGTTTGCGCCCAGTGTTGAAACTAGTTGAACTGCTTGAATACCAGCTCCATGTGGAACAGTGGTTACCGTGTTTGCGACCGCTTTAACTTCTCTAATTTTTCCATTGTCAACATCTATGACCGTGAAGAAGGCACATCTGGCAAATCTAAAATCAACTGCAGCATCAAGTCCTCCTGGTGGTGCTGAAGATACAACTATTCGTACCATATTTTTCACCTATTCTTTTCCTAACTTTGCTTTTAACTCTTTTATTCTTTCTTCTACGGCTTTCAATTGTTCTTCAATTAGCTTCTTTTGGTTTTCTAGCATTTGGATTTCCATTTCTTTTGATATTTGAGGTCTTAATGGAATCGCAGATGCGGTTGGCGCAGTTGGTGTAACTGATGGTCTTGCCATTGGCGGTGTTAGTCCCATATGCATCGGTGCGGTTGGAGCTGCTATGGGTTGTAATTTTCCAGCAATATATTGTTCAATGGCGTCTCTAACTTTTACACCCATAATTCCTGCCATCACTTTAATTCCCAGAGATGTTAATGCCGCAAAGGCATTTGGACCAAAATTCCCTGCTATGACGACGTTTGCACCTAAATTAGCTATGATTTGCGCTGCTTGAATACCAGCTCCCATGGGAGATGCCATTGCCGTATTTTGTTGAACAGTTACTCTTGTGATTTTGCCATTTTCTACGTCAACTACGGTGTATGTTGGGCATCTACCAAATATTGGTGAGACGTAGTCGTCTAGTCCGCCTGGTCCTTGTGTTGCAACTACTATTCTCTCTTTAGTCAATTTTTACCCTCCTTGTCTATTTACCACCAACCGTAGTACGGGTAGGTGTAATAGGGGTAGTAAGGTGTCCATCGCATATATGGTGTATAATATGTCCATGGGTACCACCATGTTGTGCTCCATGGTCCCCAGAAGAAGAACCACCAGCACCAGCCTCTACCCCATCCGCGTCCCCAGCCACGCCATCCTCTCCCGCCCCAACCCCAAGGCATTATCCCTCACCTCTTAATTCTTTTAATCTTTTATTAATTTCTTCTAATTGTTTTTCCAGCATCTTTCTTTGATCTTCTAGCATCCTCAGTTCGTCTTCAGGTCTCATTGGAGCTACACCAGGGAATCCTAGTGGTGTCCATGGGTATGGTGCATATGGGAAGCCGTATAGTTGCCATGCATGTACTATTTGCCCTGTTGGTGTCATGTAGAAGGCATGTGGCCCGAATCCGCATCTGCAGGGGCCTATGTAATAGTATCCTCTGCTAGCTAACGCTGTTGTAAACGGATTCCACCAGTACCAGAATCTACCGAAGCCACGACCCCACCACCATGCCATTTTGTTCACCATCCTTTTTGTGCTTATGCACAATAATATACATTGATATACCAATATAAACTTATCGTCAAAAATAGAGCATCTAAGCATCTAAATTAATAGTTACACCACATCCACAACGGTGAACTTTCCCGGAAAATCTGTTTAACAAAACTTTTAGAAAATCGTCACCACTGCAATGACAGGGACAAATGTGCTCGACTTTAAAGCTATTTATTTTTTCTACTATTTTTTCCAGCTTAAAGCGGTCTACACCTATTAAATGCATACCCCCAATCACAGCTAAAATATTGAATCTCAGCGTTTTTACGGTATATTCAAGAATTTTTACAATACCTGGATGAGCACAGCCAGTTATAAGAATCGATGAATCACTATCGATTTTAGCTATGAATGAATGTTCGCTGAGCCACATCCCAAGCGGTCCAGTTGAGTACATTTCATCAATTATTTTCATGGGCTTGCTAACGTAGACAAGTTTTCCAAATTTAAGTTTCCAACCCCGGTACCGCCTAGACGGAATGAAGACTGGTACATCTAGTTCATAGTTGTTTATAAGGGGTTCTAATGCTCCGCAGTGATCGCTATGCAGATGAGATATGAATATTGCCGTGATTTCATCCAAATTTACGCCAATAACTTTGGCATTGTTTTCTAGTGTTCTAAGACTTGGTCCTGTATCTACAAGTATCTTCGTTTTTCCGTTATCGACATATGCTGAAAAGCCCCATGCTGCTATAGTTCCATTTAGGGCAATTTTATTATCAACTAAGATTTTTATTTTCATGATATCCCCTCCTTAAAAATTTAGATTCTACTGCTGGAGTATTTTATTGTGTTTGTTCTTTTAATGTCTTTATGCACATTATAGCCCATTTTAATTTAATTTTCGCTAAATTGGGTTTAAGTCGACAGAAATACCTATGTAAACACATACACAGATATTTTAGGAATAGGCAAGCTTATAAATATTTTGTGCATAATTACATTATTGGTGAGAAGTGATGAACAGAAGTGTTGAAGACTACATTAAGATTATTCTCACACTGGGAGGAGACAAAAGGTACGTTGGTACGGTTGAAGTAGCTAAACAGCTTGGAATTAAGGCGCCATCGGTAACTCAGATGTTTAAAAAACTTAATGAATTGGGATTGGTAACTTATAAGCCTAGAATTGGGGTTAAACTTTCAGATAAAGGTTTTCATGAAGCGGTAAAAGTATTAAGAAGAAACTTGATTTTTAAGGTGTTTCTGGCTGAAGTCCTGGGTTTAAGTGATGATGAGGCTGAAAAAGAGGCATGTAAACTTGAACATGTAGTTACGGATGAAGTGCTTGAAAGATTGTTGGAGTTTATTTCTTCAAGAATGAAAAGGCCTCAATATGAGAAGGTATTATTTTAGATGATCTAAGTTTAAATTTAAATGGTTTTTGAGCTATTTAGGAAGCTAACTATGGAAATGTTTATAAGTATTTTGTGCATATACACAAAATGGAGGTGATAAACGATGGGCTGGCGATGGAGAAGAAGAAACATGTACTATCTCACCGGACTACCAGGATGGTTGAGATTTGGATACTCCCCAGGTTGGCTTGGTAGATCTCCGACAGGGCTTCCACCAATGGCACAATGGCTAATGCAAAGTGGAATGTTACCTCAAATGTTTCCACAGTTCGGTCAACAAACACAGACTCCGAAAACCTCCGAACCACAGCAACAGCCTTATCCGAGTGCAATGATGCCACCGATGCCGATGGGCTTTCCAGCAATGAGCAAAGAAGATGAAATAGCGATGCTAAAAGAGCAGAAGGAATTTCTAGCACAGCAACTAAAGGAAATCGAAAAACGTCTAAAGGAACTAGAAAAAGAATAAATTTCAAACAGCAACATAAGATTTCATTTTTATTTAGAAGGCTTGAAGTTTCAACCTAATATCTTTTTAGGTTGTTTTGTATATTTGGGCTTGATACTTATTGCTTTAAGTTTCTTATTAGGAACTTGCCTTCTCTGATTACATTCATTTCCTTTACGGCTTGATCAAAGATTTTTTTTACTTTACTTAGATATTCTTTGTCTGCGTAGAGAATTATTCCGTCAGCAAATAAGTCGTATACGATCATTCTGGCATCTTTTGAAAGGATTTCAAATTCTTCTGGAGAATAAATGTGATACTCCACTACGTGATTATTGATAACTATGGTAGGTAAATCCAATCTTTTCCAATGAGGGCCTGAAACGTTATCGCAAACGATGATAATATCTATATCGCTTTCCACATGCCAATCACCACGGGCAAAACTTCCAGTTAAACCTATTATTCTAACTTTCTTCCCAGAGTTGTCAAGTATTTCTCTAATTTTTGAAAGTTCGTTATTTAACTTTTCAATAATCTTTTCACGAAATTCATCACGGTTCTTGCTGCTTCTAAACATTTTTCTGCATCCTCCGTAACATAAAGTTTGTGCGCAGGTAACTCGATACCTGGATGTAAGTTAGGATATCTAGGTGGAGTGTAATGTTTATCAAGGAACTTTGCATAGCCTTCCAAATATTCGATATCTTCTTCGTATTCTTGACCTACTCTCAGTAAAAGTGAGTATACTGAATGTCCACGTGCTTCAACGCCTTTCTTGTATAGGGCAGCTTTTAAAGCTTTTTCAGCTGCTTGCTGCGAATGAAAACATGAAGCAGCATAATGTGATAGTTTAAGTAAATCTTCTGCTACGTGTAGATCTTCTAAAGCATCTTTAAACCATCTTTCGGCTTCTATATCCCACCTTGACATGCAATCACCAAATCACTAAAAGTAATCCAAATAGCTAATTTAATAATTCTTACCATTAACTTATCTTTCTTCTAGACTTCTTATAACCCTAGTTCACTTGATATTTATAAAGAAAAACTGAATAAAAACATTAAAGTGTCTTTTTTAGTAAAATCTTAATGACGAAATAATGTCAAGCATAGGAAACAGGCTAAGTATTGTTATCTACGCATGTTCACGTAAGGGGGCAAATGTAGTAAATGTCTTCAAGCTATGTTTTTGATAAATATGCGTGGAGGTACGATTCTTGGTATGTTAGAAATAGGGAGATATTTGAGTGCGAGTTAAGAGCCGTTAAAGCTTTGGGGCTTAGCGGTGTTGGGCTTGATGTTGGGGTTGGCACTGGAATTTTTTCGGTTGAGATTGGTGTTAAGGTTGGTGTTGATCCTGCAGTAGGTATGTTAAGAATAGCTAAAGACCGAGGGGTAAATGTTGTTCGAGCTGTAGGTGAGAACCTACCTTTTCGTAGTGAAATATTTAACTACGTGATAATGATTGTTACCTTATGTTTTTTAGATGAACCAAAAGCTTCTCTCAACGAGATTTGGAGGGTTCTCAAAAAACACGGTTTTTTGGCAGCTTGCATTGTCCCAAAAGACTCTTTATGGGGAGAATTTTATATCGAAAAAGCGAAACAAGGCAATATTTTTTACCGTCACGCTCATTTTTATACCGTAGAAGAAATAGAAAGAATGTTAGAAGAATGTATGTTTAAGGTGGCAGGTTATAAGGCTACACTCAGCTATGGTCCACGTGATAAGCACCGTATTGAGGATCCTGCTGACGATGTTAGTGGCAAAGGGTTTGTTTGCGTGAAAGCTATTAAAATACCTAATAATCCGCATATAGTACGCGGGGATGATTAAAACGTTTGGACCGTTTGAAGAAGAAATTAAGAAAGAATTCTTGGCTTTTAGTGAAATAAAAGAAGGACAAGTCGTTTTAGATGTAGGTACCGGTTCTGGCTTTGCAGCAGCACTCTTAGCAAAAGCTGTAGGTGCAAATGGGCGCATATATTCTATCGATCCTTCTGAAAACGCTCTAAATAAAGCTTTTGGTAGGTTAAAGGAAGAGAAATTAGATAAGATAGTTGTTCTCAAAAAGGCTAGAGTTGAAGAGCTTCCATTTAAAGATAACTTTTTTGATAGAGTCTCTTCTATCATGTCTTTTCATCATTTTTCAGATCCAGTAAGAAGTTTGAAGGAAATGTATAGAGTGTTAAAGCCCGGCGGGATTTTAGTCATAGTCGACTGGACACGGGAAACTACGGTAGCACCGCACCCAAAGGAACAATTATATACGCCAGATCTTCTCTTTGAATTTATTAAAAAAGCCTTGGGAATCAAGCCTATTCTAAGGAATTTTGGTGAATGGATGATTTTAAAAGTTAGGAAGTAACCATCTACTTTTGATACTTGTTTTTAGAGGCAGACTTCCACCATTCAATGAATTTTTCAACCCAGAGAATTATGGCCTGTTATTCTAATTGCAGCTTTTATGGCTTTTTCAGCTGCTCTTTGGGCATCAAACACCGCTTCGGGATATAATTTGTCTTCAAGATTCCTTTTAGCTGTTCTTAATTCCCTCTTAGCTTTTTGTACCAGTATTTCAGCTTCTTTGTCGCTAATCAAATTTTTATTACCTCTCCAACTTCTATTTTCTTCTTTAATTTCCAGAAATATCCTCTCTTATAGGGGACTCTTTTTGCTCCCATCTTGTTCAGCTTCTCTCTCAGATCGTTTAGCTTTTTTTCGATGAAATTATTCTTGTCATATAGTATTATTCCTTCATAGGTCATGTCTAAGTAAATTGGCTGAGTATTTTGAGCTTCATCAATTTTTAGTGGTATTATTGAAATGTTAATTCCATATTTCATTGAGATTTCAAAGGTTTTATCGACAAATAAATCGATTCGATCAACAAGTTTTTTTGGGAAATTTCTGGAAACAACTAATAGATCTACATCACTATGCTCCTTGAAGGTTCCTCTTGCAACTGATCCAAAGACAACAACGGAAATCAAATTTCCACGTAATTTATCTTTTAGAAAGGCAAGAAACTCCGATAGTGCCTCTCTATACTTTAAGGGAATATGTTCTAGTCCTTTTCTTAGTTCTTGAAACTTCAAGTTTTACCCTCTGCTAATATCAAAGTGTTCACTAACTTAATTTAAATTCTGCTTGTGGACTAGTCAACGAAGTTTCTGCTAGCTTTTTAACAGCAACATTACGTAGTAGTGAAGGTAGATATTTAAATAATCGTTAATTTGAAGGTAACAGCCTCTACCTAAAATTAGCTTCATAAAACCTATTTATTTTTTAGTTAATCAATTAAAACTTGAAAAAACTTTATTTCAATTTTTAGCGGCTTTGTTATGAAATGATAATATTTTAATGTTGTAAGTTGAATTTTACTCATGATTTGTCAGGTTGGGAGGTTGGTGTTATGCCTATTGTTGAGTTTTCCGTTG
>Ga0209410_1000099_pt1 | contig 34773 bp, 13 predicted proteins | sample Mar14436cmmetaG_FD_184135 | JGI IMG/M metagenome (GOLD analysis project Ga0209410, IMG submission 184135) | Marine hydrothermal vent microbial communities from Guaymas Basin, Gulf of California to study Microbial Dark Matter (Phase II) - Marker... ... | reverse complement strand
AGACAGAGCCAAGAAAGAAAAAAGTAACCCTCAGGAGGGAATTCATAGAAGATGTTGGAAGAGTATTGCCCCATCTCTCTAAGAAGATAACGGAGGATGATATAGAGGATCTGGCGAGCATATATGGTCTTCCGAAAATAGTTATGAAAGAAGAGGGGGCGAGGGAGACCGAGGAGGGGATAGAGGTAGAGATCGCGACCGAGAAGGGCAGGCTTTATATTCCAAGGGGTGCGCCAAGACTATCAGTATATCTCGCCCTATCACATGAATTTGACCACATGATGAGGGAAATCTCTGGTCTGAGGCTATTTGAGGATATAGAAGCTGCCGAAAAGGCGGCATTGGTTTCCGATGCCCTGAAGATTATCGCCTTTAGAGAAATAGCCAGGAGATATGGGGAAAAACATCCCGAATTTGCAAGGGTTCTGGAGAGTATAGCAAATGAAGAGTTTATATCATTTAGGGAGAATATAGGGGAGAGACGCGAATTCAGCATAGATAACCTAAATATGGATTATCTAAGAGAAATCGCCCCAAAAGGGGTTAGTATGAAGCATCTTGAAGCTGCTCATTCTGCACTCATCGGTCACATTTCCCTGCTACTTGAAAGGGGCGAATCCTATGAAAACATAATTAAAGAGGCTCTGAAGACCGATGCGGAACAGAGAGTGTGGTGGACTAAGAACATCTTAGTTAAGAAATTGGAGGGCGAGGGAATTGCTGGGAGAGAATTAGAAGAGGCGGAGAGGAGGATAAGGAGGGCAAAGATCGATGAGTTGGGAATGGTTTATGAGGAAATCTTAGATAAATTTAAGCGGTCGAGGGAAAAACTACAAAGAGGTGTTAGAAAGCCAATGGCAAAGAAACTCGCGAGATCTGGCACCGAAAAATTGAAAAGAGTAGAGATAAAAAAGAAGGAAGAGAAGCTATATGGGGAATTAGTTGAGGATGAGAAGATCATTAAACCAGAGGAATACCAGACTTTAAGAAAGGTCTTGGGGTGGCATAATCTGGTGGAGGTTTATGAGAAGGAACCGGGAACATTTCTTAATTCTATGCGTGCAATATCCAACCTTGGGGTTGAGAACTTCACCAGAGTTGTTGATATTCTTGGACCGAGAAATGCAAAGAAGGTATTCAAAGAAGATACTGTTGTATTTTACGAATCCCTCAACGCAATATCCAACCTGGGAGTTGAGAACTTCACCAGAGTTGTTGATATTCTTGGACCGAGAAATGCAAAGAAGGTATTTAAACGAGATACAATTTCATTTTACGAATCCCTCAACGCAATATCAAGATTGGGGGTTGAGAATTTATCTTGGATTAGAGATGAATTGAATCTCGGAGATAAGATGGGGAAGGTATTCGTAAAAGATGCGTGGTCATTCAGCGAATCCCTCAACGCAATATCAAGATTGGGGGTTGAGAATTTTCATACAGTTTCTGAGAAACTCGGAGATGAGAATCTGAAAAATATCTTTATAAAAGACACAAAGAATTTCACCGCAACTGTAGATGTAATCGCGAATGTAGGTGCTGAAAGTTTCTTGTCCTTGGAAGAAAGGCTTTCGATTAAACTTTCAGAAATAGCCAAGAAATATCCAGATATGCTTCCCTATCTCCCATGGATTGAGAGATGTCACAGAGTAAATCCCAAGATTATAGATGCAATTCCAATATTGCATAAGTATGGGATACATGAGTTTTCATCGATGTTAAGAATCCTTGATCAAATACCGCTCTCAAGGGACACTATAGAAAGATATCTAAAATACATGAAGAAAACTAAGCTATCTAAAAAAACAAAAACAGAAATCATCACCTTCCAATCTGCTGTCTATATTCTCTATCAACTAACTAGAAACGGCATTCTTGGACCCAGAAGGGCTGGAGAATTATTTGATAGTATGCTAAGATATAAAGTCTCGGAGTTCCCGGAATTCATTGAAAAAGAGGTAGTTCCGACAATTGTGGAAAATTTGAAGAGACAGGGCATCGAATGGAAGTGGGACAGACTAACGAATAAGGGCAATAAGGAAAGTATCAAAAGATGGGGCGAAATTGACATCGAAGCAAAAGACTGGAAAGATGCCTTGATATTCTCTATCCTTGGGCCTTCACCTGCTGCCAAATACTATATAAACAAGAACAGGGAGTTTGAAAAGGTTAAATGGATAATGAATAAGATGGATGTTAATCTCGACAATCCAGTTGATTTCTTACTTGGTTTGTGTTATGCATCCAATCTGAGAAGATTCCGGGAGGAATGGATTGAGGGATTCCTGAAGAGATACTCTCATAAGAGGCACGATTTCCGGGAATTTCCATGGGCTCTGGCTGAAAGAGAAGACGACGCAATCACTGGGTGCCTACTTTGTTTGCCATCTGAGATATCTCATGCGGTCTGTACTGGAATAAACAGAGAGATACATGATAATCATGAGATAGAGGATAGATTTGGATTATTGTCTATAGAGTCATTGGAGTATATTCCTTGGATAGTTACAGAATTTGTTTCGGACTCTTATAACCTGGGGGTGAGATTGTTAAGGAGCAAGGATGAAAGAATAAAAAGGAAAGCTATAGATGTGTTAAAACCAAGATTGGGTAGTAGAGCTAGGCTATTAGATAAGGGTAGGATTGAGGAATTAACACCATCTGAGATATACTGTCTTGGTAGATACCTTTATAAGGACAATGAGGTCTATGAAATTGTAGATAAAGAAGACAGAGAGATAATAGATAGATTGAGGCGCATAAGGAAATATATAAGTAAGAGCTATATTGGAGAGATTACTGGTCCTTTACCATTGGAGAGGGCCTATATACAGAGTCTGGAAGAGATTTCAATCGTGCCTTATGACTTACTGATGGAGAAACACGAAATAGCTGAAAGACTATCCCAAGACTTTAGGATTCAGATAATAAGATGCATGAAAGAAAAGGGAATTTCAAATAATCTTCTGCCCTTAGTAACTGCAAAGGCGTTTGAATATGTTGTTGAGAACTGGAAGAGAGCCCGGGATTCTAATCCCGAGCTTGGATTTAATGGCGTAATTATCAAGACAATCGATGAGATAACCCCGGAGAGGGTTGAGGGATGGGTAAAAGAGTTAGAGGAGAAGGGTATTGTAAAGAGAAGGAAAATAAAGGAAAAGAAGTTGTCAATTGACATATTGGATAAGGCACTGAAAGGAGAGGCTACTCCAGAGGAGTATGCAGAATTCTATGAAATGCTACAGGATATAGATCTTAAAAATGTAAAAAAGGAATTCAGAAATTCTTATCGAATTTTGAGAGAAATGGGAATAGTCTCCTCCTCTGATGAGTTTAATGAGCTCTGCGAGAGTGTCTCTAAGGGGGTTAGGGAGATACTCGAAGATGCCAAGGAAGGTAATCTAAAACTACTTCTAGAGCGTCTGAATATTAAATCCTGGGAGGAATTCGAAGAGATTTGTAAAATAGAGAAAGCTAGAAGTCTTTTTACACATACAAAAGAGGAAAATCTTAAATGGGCATTGGAGTTTTATAAAGTCAGGGATATTAGAGACCTTCAGAATATTTATAGCAACGATCATGTAGTCTCCGTACTTGATTACGCAAAAGAAAACAACCTCAAACTACTTCTAGAGCATTTGAATATTAAAACCGTAGAAGAATTCGAAGAGATTTGTAAAATAAAGCAAGCGAGAGAAATTCTTAGATTTGCAAAAGAAGAAAATCTCAAATTAGCCCTCGATCTCTATAAAGTCAAGGATATTAGAGACTTCAAGGATATGTGCAGGAGCTGGGATGTGGTCTTAGTACTTAGCTATGCAAAAGAAAACAACCTCAAACTGATTATAGAGCATTTGAATATTAAAACCGTAGAAGAATTCGAAGAGATTTGTAAAATAGAACATGCAAAAGAAGTTCTTGCAGCAAAAGAAGAAAATCTCAAATTAGCCCTCGATCTCTATAAAGTCAAGGATATTAGAGACTTCAAGGATATGTGCAGGAGCTGGGATGTGGTCTTAGTACTTAAGAATGCAGAGGAAGGCAATCTCAAACTACTTGTAGAGCGTCTGAATATTAAAACCCCTGAAGAATTCGAGAGATTCTGCGAGAAGAAGAGAATGAGGGATATCTTAGTTGTTTTTGAAAGAGATGAATTAGAGAGAATCTTAGAAAAAATAGAAAGAGGAAATCTCACAGAGGAAGAGATAAGGAAATTAAGAAAGAAAGTCACTCCTATCTTGGAAGTTACTCCAGAGTTCAGGGAAATCTATGGGAATCTCTTAATGACGATTAAAAAGAAATTGAAGGGAGGAAAAACACTTTCCCGAGACCTCGAGAGAGAAAATCTTCTCTCCTTCTTAACTTCCTCCGTATTCTATCCATACTTCTATCTGAAGAAGGGCAACACCTCTGTATTAGATAGAATAAAGAAGAGGTTAGAAGAGAGGTTAAGAGAGTACGAGAAACTCTATAAAGAGGTGGAAGAGGCAATGGATAGAAAAGATAAAGAGACTCTCAGGGGGATTTCTGAGGAGATTGGTGTTGCAGAGAAGGACTTAAAGGATGTTATCGGAACAGAGAGGAAAAGAATGAGAAAACTCTTGAATATGATGATGTATAGCAAGCCCGAGGACCTTAAGTATTTAGGAGCAACCTACTTTGTCTTAGGTAAAAGGGCAATAAAATCCTTGCTTAGAGGAGAAAATCAAAACTATCTCTCTATAGCCAAGGAATTGGGTATCACATTTGATTACTATGGACTCATCGGCTATAATCTTGTAGAGTTGAAGAAGAATATTGATGAAAGGGCAGGGAAGTTGATTGAGGGCTATGAAGAGAATAAGGATAGATACTTACCCCATTTAATTTCCATATTGGATTATAGTATCAAATACGATGAAGAAGTGAAAGATCTTCTAGGAATAGATGACCTATGGGAATTTAAGTTTTCTCACTTGAGGGACCTAAGAGAGGTTGTGGATCAGATAAAGGATCTTAGGCTTGAGATAAAGAAAGCAGTGATAGGAGAAGACATAGAAACATATTTCACTAACTTGGAGGAGCATACAAGAGTAGAAGATCTCAAGGGAGCAAGAGAAAGGATAAAATCACTTAAGGAAGATGAGAGAGAGCTGGCAGAAAGACTCTTAGGGAATATGAATAACACAATTCGATTTTTATTGGAGAGAAAGGAGCTTCCCCCAGAAAGGAGAGACATTAATTCTATTTTGAGTCATCCCCACATCTTCAAAGAACTTGGACTTTCTCTTACTTACGACAGCCTTAAACAACTTGTGGAGGCATTAGAGAAATTGGGGAGAGAGGAAAGAGTGATAAAATCTGCTACTGTGGAAATTCTTAAGAAACCCGAGGAACATCTATCCGCCGCCAATCATCCTCAGTCTTGTATGAGACCCGAGGGAACAATCTCTCACGGAGCAATTACTATAACTCAGGCTCCAATCCTGATTATTGGAATAAAGGATTCCCAGGGAAGGATAGTGGGTAGGTCTCTCTTGATTCCTGTAAAGACAAAAGACGGATGGAAATTCGAGTTAAAGGATGTTTATGGTTCTGGAAGAGAATATATTGAAGAGTTTGCAAGAAGGATAGAGGAGAGAATCGGGGAAGGAAGAGTAAGTAAAACACCAATTGAGGGTAAATTACCAAAGAGTAAAAAACTGGGATCAACTCGTAAACTTAATTTCTATAGAGATGGTGTGGGCGAGGTTGAGTTAGAGAGTGTGACTGAAGAGACAGAGCCAAGAAAGAAAAAAGTAACCCTCAGGAGGGAATTCATAGAAGATGTTGGAAGAGTATTGCCCCATCTCTCTAAGAAGATAACGGAGGATGATATAGAGGATCTGGCGAGCATATATGGTCTTCCGAAAATAGTTATGAAAGAAGAGGGGGCGAGGGAGACCGAGGAGGGGATAGAGGTAGAGATCGCGACCGAGAAGGGCAGGCTTTATATTCCAAGGGGTGCGCCAAGACTATCAGTATATCTCGCCCTATCACATGAATTTGACCACATGATGAGGGAAATCTCTGGTCTGAGGCTATTTGAGGATATAGAAGCTGCCGAAAAGGCGGCATTGGTTTCCGATGCCCTGAAGATTATCGCCTTTAGAGAAATAGCCAGGAGATATGGGGAAAAACATCCCGAATTTGCAAGGGTTCTGGAGAGTATAGCAAATGAAGAGTTTATATCATTTAGGGAGAATATAGGGGAGAGACGCGAATTCAGCATAGATAACCTAAATATGGATTATCTAAGAGAAATCGCCCCAAAAGGGGTTAGTATGAAGCATCTTGAAGCTGCTCATTCTGCACTCATCGGTCACATTTCCCTGCTACTTGAAAGGGGCGAATCCTATGAAAACATAATTAAAGAGGCTCTGAAGACCGATGCGGAACAGAGAGTGTGGTGGACTAAGAACATCTTAGTTAAGAAATTGGAGGGCGAGGGAATTGCTGGGAGAGAATTAGAAGAGGCGGAGAGGAGGATAAGGAGGGCAAAGATCGATGAGTTGGGAATGGTTTATGAGGAAATCTTAGATAAATTTAAGCGGTCGAGGGAAAAACTACAAGAGGGAGTTAGAAAGCCAACAGGGGAGAAGACAAGATCCTCAGAAATTAAAGAAGAGGAACCACTCTGGATAATAAATATCGAGAGATATGCATTGAGGGAAGAGGTTATTTCCGATGCCGCAGAGAAATTGGTGGATGTTCTAACAAAAGAGGAAGATATCCCCGGTGCACCCGGGATTATCATCGAGTTACATCCATCTGCAAGAGAGGGACAAGTAGTTCTAAATCACATTGTGAAGATAGTCTATGAATACTGCAAGGCGAGGGAAATAAAAAGCCATGAAGAGATAAGGTCAATCTTGGAGAATACGCTCCGAAACATAGTCAAAAACCCCCAAGATTTTGAAGGCATCCAGATGATAAAGAAACACAGACCAACCCCTGAGGGTATAAATGCACTGAAAAAGAACTTTGAACTTCGAACCAGATTTCTGGGACAGAACTGGCTCTATGAACTCAATTATGTTCTCGAGAATGAAGGAATTTTCAAGGATGTTTTGGGGCATCTGATAGAGAGTGTTGAAGACGGGCTTCACTATGGTGTCGCTCATACACTGGCATCTAAGGGCTACCATGAAGGTGGACAGGTTCTCGATTTCATGGTTGATATGATCAGACGGTATTGCATATGGCGCAGAATAGAGAATAAAAGAATTATGGAGAATATTCTGAGACATAGCCTTGAAATTGTGTTAAATAATCCAGAGGATTTCAAGGATATTCGGATGGTGGAGAAGGCGAAACGGAGATACAGATTCAGACATGGAACGATAGCCGAGGATGCAATTGTAACCCACTTGGTATGGAACTGGACTGAGGAGTATACTGAAATCTACAAGAAGATGCTATCTGACCTAAGGCTCGCTTCCAGAGCTAAGATACGAAAGGGTGATTATCTCCTTATTCCATCGCCAGGCAAGAATGAAAGGATTATTGTTGATACAAAGAATAACAAGTTGTCAATTATTAAGAGGGGTGTCAAGAAGAGAATCTTCAAGGTAGAAACACCAAAATTGGAGAATGGCGAACCCATTGGGCTGAGGGATATATCTGTGTATACAGAAGATGGGAAAAAAGTCACCCTGAGGGAATTTCTACGGAGAGAATTTCAAAAGAGAGGGTTACACTTTGAGATAGATGAAAATTTGACTGAAACGGGAGGTTTAATCTATGTAAGTAAGGATAGGAAAACCAAGATTCATAGGGCAGATTGCCATTGTCAGGGAATAAGTAAAACCGGACACAGATTGGTTGGAGTTTCAACGAGAGATTCTGTATTCCGGGAAAAATTATCTATAGAAAAGGGATACATCCTTGATGCATTCCACTACCATCCAAATGGTGATCAACTTCCATCTTCTATGGATGTAAAAGCCATGATCTACAGAATGAAGATATTTGGATACCTGGTTCCAGAGACCATCTTCGTAAAATATAAGGAGGGCTTTATTGGAACGATGTACATTCCCAAGAGACATGTCGCCGTAAGAACAATTGACGGATTTGTTAAGGCACTCGAGCAATGTGTCAAGGAATTGGAGAGTGCAGAGAGAGATTTCGATAATAAGAGGCGTAAAGAGATAATTGAAAAATATTTCGAAATCAGACCAATAGAAACATTTAAATCTGGTAAGGAGGAGCCTCCAGTGTATAAGATAGGTAAAGAGGATCTGCGTAAAGAGATACACAATATTATAATGAAAGGATTTTCCAGACTGCTGTCTCTAGAGGAATATAAAACAGAGGCGGAATTAATCATTAAAAACCTAGATGAGGAGGGTCTTAAGAGGGCAATAGACAGGCTAAAAGGACCAGCAGAAATACAGGATTATAAGGTCAAATTACTGAGTAAGCCGGTTGAAGAGCAAAGAAGGGGATTAATTGATCATTATGACTATATATCACCAGAAGATTTACTTGAATCTCTGAATACTCGCGGACTTTCCGCCTATGTGGATGAGAGTAAAATACTCACGAAGGAGGAGAAAAGCAAGATTAAGGCTAATCTGAGGAAAATTCATCTCGAAGAAACAATAGAAGAAAGACCCAAGGAAAGAGTAAAACCACAACCTGGAGGAATTCCAATACAAACCCCAGAACAGATAAGAAATCTAAGAGAAAGACAAAGGGAATTATCAGTAGAAGAATTGAGAAAGGAGATCACACCGGAGGTTCTCTCGACATGGGTATTTCCAAACCTTGTAGGGGAAAGAAGTCCGGAAGTAAAGACAGAATGGAAAAAGTGGATGAATGAAGTGCTGATGAAATATTATCTGAAATTCCCGGAGGAATGTGAGAATAAGATCAAGGATGCAATTTCTGAGATAAAGGAGGAACATAGGAAAGAGGTTGGGGAATTATGGGATAAAATCAAGAAACTGGATGAATTTATTAATGCCTATACAGCCTCATCCATTCAGAGAGAGATTCTAAGAAATATTTTGGTATTGAGGTTGAATCGCTTCAGTCCTGCTGACATCGAAGAGCTTACTGGGATTTCTGGAAGGACTGTTAGGAACGCGCTATTTAGGTTGGTGGAAAAGGAAGCACTAGTTAGACCTGAAAGATTAAAGGGTCATTATCTTCTGAGTGAGGAATTTGTTGATAGATTATGCAAATCTAAGATTATCAATGAGGATGAGAGAAGGAAACTTATTACTGATCTAAAAATAGAATCCATCTATAATGAATTTGAGAGAAATGCTGGAGTAAGATTGGAGGCATCATACAGGAATGTTCTGAGTTTCATCATAGACAATAGATTGAATTGCTTTGGGGCAGAGAAGATAACGAAATTATCTGGAGTTCCCAGAGAGACTGTAAGGCAAGCATTTCGTAAGTCTGTAAATATGGGAATACTGACAAGGGTTGTTAATAATCGCTATTTATTGAGCGAAAAATTTATTAAGCAATTACATAAGTCTGAAATTATAGATGATTCAAGAAGGGATAAACTGATTCTAGATCTGAAGAGGGAGCGTGTCTATGATGAATTTAGGAAGAGTGATGGGTCAAAATTAGAGCCAAGGTTCAGAGAAATCCTGAGCCTAATTCTTGACAAAGGATTAAACAATTTCGGTATTAGAAAGATTGTAGAGGTATCTGGATTTCAAATTACAACTATTTATCATGCATTGCAGGATCTTGTAGATGCAAAGATATTAATCAATCCGGTGAGGGATCGTTATCTTCTAAGTGAGGAATTTATTAATAGATTATATGAATCTGGAATCATAGATAATTCTAGAAGGAACAAACTACTTCTGGATCAGAGAATAGAGGATCTCTATGACAGACTCAAGAGGGAGAAACATATAAGATTAGATGCAAGGTTTAGAGAGATACTGGATGTCATTTTAGTGCATAGTAAAGAGGTAGTAGAGTTTACTCCTAAGGATATCATAGAATTATCTGGAATTCCTAAGGGAACTGTTAATAATGCATTACGCAACTTTGTAAGGGTGGGTATTCTTAAAAGACCTCGGCATGGAACTTACTCTTTGAGTGATGAATTCAAATCAGAATTGAGAAGGATTACAAGCATAGGTGGCGTTGATGTAGTAACACTTACTCAAGCAATAGAAAATAGCGGAGCTATAACAGAGATCAAAGAGAGAAGAGTTAAAAGAGGGGATAGGGTGGGAACTAGATTAAGAAGACTATTCCCAGAAGAAAGTGTTACTGCAGAGAGGATTATATCATTATTGGATGAAATTCTGGCTGGTAGAGATTACATCCTCGATGATACTTTGACTCGGGAGAGGAGAGTATTACTCAGGATTCTCGAGAATTATGGTATCATGAGCATTATCACAGAGATAACAGAGGAACGGACAATTCACAGATGGTATATCAACAAGCGAAAGGTTAAAGAACTTGCAGAGAAAAGACCACCAGAGGGCGGTCTTCCCTCTGCCTTGGATTTAGACAGGTTGGAAAGGATAAAGGAATTAAAACTTGAGGATATAACCGAGGGGAATATTGCAGAATTGCTCATGACCCTACCACTGAAAGATGAAAGGGGCAGATTAGCCAGGGATATGCTGACGGAAATCTACTTGAGAAGGGCAAGTGATGTGGATAGAGTTCTGAAAAGGCTTGAGAGGGAAGGGGTTAGGAAGGAGCGGATTGAGGAGATTGGGGAAAGGCTGGATGAGATCAGAAGAGAAGCGGAGTTAGGCACTACAAAAAAGGGGAAGACAAAGAAAAAAGAAAAGGCGATGGCGCCTAAGATTCTGAAGAAAGCCATGGGCATCCTTCATGTGAGACTACCTCACTATCCAGTACTTATCAGATTCCTGAAGGAGAGAGATATCGAATACTCAATAGCAAAGGACATGGTAAAGATAAAGAGAAGGGATTATAAGAGATACAGAGAGGATATCGATCGCATTCTAAAAGAAATCTCGACCCTGCAGGAGAGGGCAGAGGGTATAAAAGGAAAGAGAAAAACCTCCTCAGAGGATAGATTTATTCTCTTAGAGGCCGTTGAAAGGCTTGGAGATATAAAAGCCGGGGAGATTCTGAAAGGAGAGATAGATAAGATCAAAAGGGAAATAGCGGGGGGCGTAATAGAGGATAAGGACATATCATTCTTATTGAGATCCTTGGAGAGTGAGAATGATAAGATATCCAATATAACAGAAAAATCCCTGAATTCCCTCTTGGAAGAAATAGAAAAAATTCCAGAAGAAGCAAAGGTTAAATTCCTGTTGCAATTACTGCTATTCCCCAGGGGGTTTGGAGACAGAGCAATAGAGCTTTTAGATGAAATGAATTCGGTAAAGGTTCGTGGAATATTATATGAATATGAGACCATAAGAAAAGATGAAATCTATCAAAGGCTTGTGGATGCTTCTAAATATTTAGTTATACGCTGTCCTCATGCAAGAGAAATAGTCGAGAAATTAGAGAGAGACGGAATCCCATCCAGGGCAGAAGGCGAGTTTTTGGTAATATCGAGGGAGCATTACTCCAAGGAGCTTGGAAGAGAACTTAAGGAATTGTCCAAGAGAATAAAGAAGGGGGAGGAATTAACGAGGATAGAAAGAGAAGGTCCGAGGGTAGAGAGCTTAGAGGAGTTATTAGAAATTTTATCAGTGGCGGATCCGAGGCACGAATCATTCTCAAGGGCTATAAATCTCTTATCAGAGATTCCAGCATCCCCGGCTTCTATAGCAGATACTGTTTTAAAACTCGGGATTCCTCACGGCGACAGAATAATATCCTCTCTTGAGAACAAAGGCATAGGCTTTATCTTTCATGGAACTCTTAAAAGATCTTTAAAACGCATTGAAGATGAGGGTTTAAAGGCCTTCCGCGCCTATCGGGGTGCCGGAGTTTACTTCTATCAAAGTTATGATCCATTTGAAGCAATTAAATTCGCTGCAGAGGCAGCCATATCCAGAGCCATGACCGATCCAGATATTCACAAAGAGATAGTTAAAGGGAGAGACGAGATCGAAAGGACGCTCATCTTGTTAAAGAATATTGGTGTGGTTAAGGCCTCAGTTTATGGTATAGAGAAGAGGGGGACGAAGGTATCTCCCATGCGTGGCGATATCAAGATCGTGGGGAGAGAAGGAGAGGTGGTAGTTCCTCCAGAGTTGGTTTCTTCAACATCTCTGACAGACGAAGATATAGATGACATAAATCCGGAGAAAAACCCCATCTGTGAGGCTGAGAGGTCATATGTTCTTGATCTCGAGAAGGGTCATGTACCCACTGATATAGATGTATTACAATTCAGGGGTAAATTAAGGCTTGCAGAAAAACTGATTCCATTCCCGAGGGAAAGAGAGATAAGACTATACAGGGGAACTGAGAGATACATGAAATTTAAAGAACAGTTAGATAGAGAAGAGGAGATAGAGAGGAAGAGGGGCGTTGTGAAGGTCAATGTGAGGAGGGATATCACAGAGAAGGACGAACTTTATATCTTTCATGAAACTATAGAGCCAGTTGATAATAAATTGAGAGAATGGGCTAAGAAAAACAAAAAGCCGTTATTCTCAGACTGGAGGGGAATCTACTACATGTTGGAGGAGGATTATAAGGAATATACATCAATGCCAGAGGCGAAAGAAGGAGTAGAAAAGGAAAGAGAGAGAAAGGGATGTTCACTTATTAGAGATAAAAGAGGTGTAATGGTACTTGGCGGTGCAGGTAAGGGGATTATAGACAGACTACAAAAGGTAAAGAGAGCCATTGGACGAAGGCTGGTGGTCGATCTAAATGCCCCGGCAACGGATAAAGACTTCGATAGATTGAATAGGAGGATCGTGAGGGAGGCCCGGATAGCTGCCAAGAGATACAAAACCCCCGAGCATAAGATTCTTGATGCAATTGGATATCACAGCTACTACACCTTCAAGAATGAACATCAAGGTATAAAGAGGGCTGATCTGATAGATTACCAGCATAAGTTCATAGATCGAATATGGAATCTCCCAGTAGATAAAGAGGATATGGAGAGATTTGAGAATCGCATCAGAAAAAAGGTAAGAAAATTAGCAAAATCTAGAAGATTCAGAAGATATGGAATTACAGAGTGGGATATACTCTCTTACCTCAATTTCTCCGATGTCAAGAGATCACTTGAAAATGCCAGGAAGGAGGATCTTGTAGATGCCGAATACAGACTTATGTTCGATATTCATAACCTCAGGGTTGATAAAGATGGAAGATTATGTATAAAAAGAAGGTGGTGGTTGATAACTAATCCAGATGCCCCGGCAACGGATAAAGACTTTGAGCGGATGCACGAGAGAATCCTAAGGGAAGCAGAGAGGTTAGCCAAGAGATACCACATAGAGGACGAGGTCGATGAAAAAGGAAATGTTATAAAATATGGTTTTGAGAAGATACTGGATAGAATAGGTTACGATTATAACCCGGAAAAGAAATACAAGGCGAGAATAGGCGATCTGACAGTCTATGAGCGTAACGCACTGTTCAGGATGTGGAATCTTCCAGTAGAGGAGAATGACATCAAACGATTCATTGCGAATATCGAGAGAGAAGCAGAAAGGGTAGCGGAATCGAAGAGATTCAAGAAAGCTGGAATTACCAAGGAGCAGATACTTGCGGAGGTCTACTTCTACTCGATCGGCGAACCAGATGAATCCAGATTTAAGGAGCCAAAGAGTGGAAGGGCCCTACTTGAGAACTTTAAAAATGCCTTTAAGGATGCCACCAAGGAGGATCTTCTTTGGATGGAGAATGATATAATAATGGATATTCACAACCTCAGGGTTGACAAAGATGGAAGATTACGGAGGGCAAAGCTGAGGTTTGTGGATATGCCAAAAAGACTTAAGAGGGTTTTTGCGGGCGGCGTAACTCTTTTCCTGTTGGCTCTTCAGATATCACCGGCACTTAAAGAAACGCCATGGATAAAGCTCATTACCGAGAATGTATCGCTTGAGGAGCTGGCAAAGAACCCGGAATTGATCGGTAAAGTCGTATATGAATATCCAGTACTGGATGTAACCGAGTTTATGTCAAATGAATTTGCGAAGATGGGCATTGAACATGTTAAGGTCGGAGTGCCATTTCCAGATATTGGACAGGTTATTGTACACCTAAATGGCACTACCGGAGTTGTTCCATTTATTGTCACATGGTCAGAGAGAGGGGGCTTTAGCGACTTTACTACACCAACCTTAGAAACCGTGGATGATGAGGAAAACTATAGGAGGGATATTAGAAAGGCTACTGAGGAGAGATGTCCAGCACATATAATACCCTTTCCCATATACCAAAAGAAGGCAGATGAAATCAATAAAGTTATCTCGAAGTATTACGACATTCCCGTAGGGGAATTAGAAACGAAATTGGGCAAGGTATCAATGGCAATTGATGCCATGGAGAAATCCATAGAGGATGAAAAGAGGATATACTCCGAACTGAGATCGAGACATAGGATCGTATCATGGGATGACTTTAATGTGGTTGAGAGACCTCTCTCTGCAGATGAACAGAAGATGCTTAAGTTGATGAGAGAAGAACCCATATATGACAAGGAATTCACGCGCATGGTTGATGAATTATTCGAAAAAGAGGGATACACAGATGATAAACTGAGAGAGATCGGAAAGGAAAACCCAAAGAAGGCGATAGAGATTATAGCCGGGGTGATAGATAAAAATGTGCCATACGATTATGAGGAATTAGAGGCGATAGATAAGTTGGAGAGGGGAGAGAGGCTCTCTAAGAAGGAAAAGCGTTTGCTTGGATATCGATTTAGCATAGATAGGGCTGGAATAGAAGAGAGCCTAAATGATGGTGTTATCTCGGAGGAATTGAGGAAGATATTTGAAAACAAGGGTTTCCCACTCTCTAAAGATGCCACCGTTGTAGCATATGTATCGCAGTGGGATATAATTGATAAGGGAAGGACCTACACCATCAGAAGGGAAGATGGAAGATTAGAGGTCTATGCCTCGAGGTCCCCCGTGGAGGTATTAAAAAGCGGAGGAGTGTGTGGGGATATATCCAATTTAACTACAGCTATTTTAGATTATATGCAGAGGAAGGGAATACTTCCCAAAAATTTAGCCTTCTCTACCATTGGGGGTCCCACCCCTCTTGGATATCACGGCTGGAATCGCATAGTTACGATAGATCCAAATGGGAATCCGATATCCAGCTATATTGATGTGACATGGTTTGAGTCGGAAGAACCTGGTCTCTTGGAGAAAAAAGGTATATTATACAGATTATTCCCAAGGGCCTATGATCTAAGTGCGGTCGATTATTACCATTACCTCAATCTGACCCCGGAGGAAATAGAGAAAATCAGAGAAGCCTCCTTTTCCGAGTATATGAGATTAGTTAGCCATGTAGAGACCTACGAGCCATGGCTCCATAGAAGAGAAGTAGAACCAGTTTTATGGGTAAAACCAGATAAAGCGAGATTCATTTCTGCGGATGAATTAAGGAAGGGAGAGTTTGTGGCATTGAACAGAATTGAAGTATTCCGTATGGGCAGAAGGGTAGAAGAAATAATCCCGGGGATACATCCGGACACACTTGAATGGATAATAAAGAACGGAAAGACCTTGTATGAGAATACCGGTATCTATTACCTAGAAAGGAGGGATTATGACGCATATCTCGAGGAGAAGAGGGTTAAGAAGGAAAAACCAGAAAAGGCAAAACCACTAGAAATCAAAAAGGTACCGGAGAAGGTGCCATGGATTGAGAAAAAGAGGATATCGGAGATCTTAGAAACCCCGGTGTCTGATATAACGCCAGGAGATGTTGCAGAACTACTTAAGGTATATGTATTTGGTTCAGAGGAGGAGAGAGGAAGGGTTGAGGAGAAAATAAATGCGATAAAGGGTGAGGAACCAGAGAAATTAGAGATGGCGAGAAGTGAGATTCATAATGAAGTTAAAAATACACTTCAATATCTGAAAACCGAGGATGGAAATAGATGGCTAAGGGATGTTGTAAGGGAGGTATATAATTCTAATTTGATAGACATCATTGATTTGGGATTGGCGAGGAATGATAGAATTGATGTCAAGCTTTATTCTAAGGCATTAGCTATACCGGAGGATGCTATAATTAGAAAGATAATAGATGAAGGAAGCTCTGGAATAAGAGGGTTACCATGGTCAGAGATGTTTTATGATCAAGAGATAAACGAAAGGATCTGGGAACTTCTCAGGGAGTTTGAGAGAGAAGATGCAAAGAGACTGGATAATTTATTTAGAGAGGGATTTGATAAGCATAGAGATGAGATAGTTGAAATAGCAAGGAGATGTCCAAGAGCATTGGATAGGATTAGAGACGAGACAAAGGTTTTTTCTAAGAGTATGTCTGAATGGGGGTTATTACTCCATTCTCATGATAGACCTATGATAAAATGCGCTCCCGTGTATTTCGATCCCGTGGAGAAGATAGCTTATTCTCATATAGATGAAATTCCGGATGAGATTAGAGATAGAATAATTCCAGAGATAGGGTTTTCAAGTCAGAGCAAGAGGGCATTCTTTATTCTCAGAGATAATGAAATTATCGAGTATAAGGGATTGGCTCGTTTCCGTCAGGAAATCGTGGATGCATCGGATCAGCCATATGGTCTTCTCTTAGAGAGATATGGAAGGAGGGAGGAAAAAGCCTTAAAGAAGATATTCGAGAATGGTGGGAATATAAATGCATTCTACAAGAATATTGGGAAGATAATTATCCTAAGACCTGATCCATTTAAAGGGGGCAAAGTTTATAGATTCACACCGGAGAGGGTTGATGAGTTCAAAAGGAGAGGATTACGGGAGGGTAGGGATTTCTTTGTTGAGAATTATGGCATTCTGAGAAGGGAGGGTAAAGGATATGTATCATTCTTAAGGATGACCGATCCCTACATAAAAGTATTTTCAGAGATAGAGAAGAAATCTCCATCTAAATTCCTTCACGATTCAATGATGGAGTTTGGAAGACAGCTAAAGATAGCGCATGATAATGGAATCTATCACTGCTTTCTTCATCCCGGGAATGTCGATATCCATGGAAACATTGTTGATTACGAGGGGGCACTATTCTCAGAGGACATACCAAAGACGAGAGAATTATTGGAGAATAAAGAATTCTTGAAGATAGCTAATATTGAGGACATTGATAGAATTAGAGATGAATTCTCTGGGGATTCACTAAGGTTTACAGATGTGCATAGATTCTTCCATGGAATTCCCTCCAACCCCGGATTGTATGAAAGGCTTAGGATATGGGGGGAATCGGAATTAATAAGTGATGCGATTAAGGGTTTCTTGGATGGCTATTCTCCAGAGCTTAGCAAAGAGGAAAAAGAGAACATATTGAGAGATGTCTTAACGGAAATTGAGGGGAAGGGATGGACAGAAAGGGCAACAAGTATTCTATTAAGTTCGAGGGAATTCAAACATATCCCGCCAGAGTTATTTGTTAGGTTAAATAAGTTCAGGGAGAAGGAGAGAGGGGCAGAATTAGAGGAAAAAGCGAAACCCTCGAAGATCGAGTCGGACACTACAAGAGAGGAAAAACCAGAGGGTGGTCTTCCCTCTGGATTGGATTTGGATCGGTTGAAGAGGATAAAAGAATTAAAACTTGAGGATATAACCGAGGGGAATATTGCAGAATTGCTCATGACCTTGCCATTGAGAGATGAGAGGGGAAGATTAGCCAGGGATATATTAATGGAAATCTACTTGAAAAGGGCAGAGGACATAGATAGGGTTCTGAGAAGGCTTGAGAGGGATGGGGTTAGGAAGGAGCGGATTGAGGAGATTGGGGAAAGGCTGGATGAGATTAGAAGAGAGGCTGAGTTGCGCACTACAAGAGAGAAAGTAAAAAAAGCTACACCACTCGGGCGAGAGAAAAAAGAAAAAATAGAGAAAATTGCCAGAATACATGGAAGATTAACCAAGAAAGCATTTGATATAACAACATCGAGGGGAAAGGTCAATATTCTGGATATACTATATGATGTTGTTGAATCTGTGAATAAAGAGGAGGGCTCCGAGCTTATTCTTGTGCTGTATGGCAGTCCTACATACTTCTATGAATCTGCAGATAAGATAGATTGGAGCATCATCGGCGATTTGGATATACACGCAATCAGCTTAAAGGATCTTACTGAAGAGCAGAAATATTTGTTATGGAGAAAATTATTTAAGAAATTAGAGCATCATCTCAAAGAAAATGGGTTACATCCAAGGATAGAGTATCCTTCTCTAATTATCGGTGATCTCAACTTGGAGGTACTTTTTCCCCCACCATATAGATTGGATGAGTGTTTAAAACCAGAGATACTAAGCTTCTCCTATCCCTACAAGGATATATACATTGGGTCTCCAGATAGACTGAAGATTCTGGATGAAAAGCTGGCGGAGATTCCGAATATACAAGCAGATGCAGCTACTATTCTTGTGAAGGATGCTGAGGAGAAAGCAACACGGAGCGATCTTAAGAAGGCATATAAGCTATTAGCTAGGGCTGCATGGATAATGGATAATGAATCTCTCAGGAAAAAGATCTTCGATGCTTATAAAGAGGGGAGAATAGACAATAGATCATACGAGGAATTTCTGTCCGAGATGAGGGAGATAATAAAGGAAGAGGGGAAAGAAAAAGCGAAACTCCCAGAGATTGAGTCGGACACTACAAGAGAGGAAAAACCAGAGGGCGGCCTTCCCTCTGCCTTGGATTTGGATCGGTTGAAGAGGATAAAAGAATTAAAACTTGAGGATATAACCGAGGGGAATATTGCAGAATTGCTCATGACTCTGCCATTGAGAGATGAGAGGGGAAGATTAGCCAGGGATATATTAATGGAAATCTACTTGAAAAGGGCAGAGGACATAGATAGGGTTCTGAGAAGGCTTGAGAGGGATGGGGTTAGAAAGGAGCGGATTGAGGAGATTGAGAAAGTATTACCAAAACCAGGGGGCTTTGTCCTGACAAGGAGGCAGTTCAGAAGATTGGCCAGAACCATTGAGGAGGATCCAATAAAGAACTTAGAGGCATTTGAGATAATTTTCTCTACGAGAAGAGAGGTCAGAGAGAAATTCAGGAAGGAGATAGATCAATGGCTTGTGAGGATGACTCAGAGACTTAATGAACGATTACCTAAGCAGAGAGAGGATATAGAAGCTGCAAAATGTGCAGAAATCTTGGCAAGAATCTTTGGAGAACTCGGGGATAAGGAGAATGAAGCCTGGAATTATTATCTATCGGGAAGAATTTACAGAGAATTGAGAGAGTTTAAGAAATCTGCAGAATATGGTGAAATCTCGGGTAGAATATATGGGGAATTAGGCAAGAAGGGAAATGCTGCGGAGAGCTATGCTCTAACAGCTTATTGTTATGAAAAGACAGAGCAACCAAGAAAAGCGATAGAATTCTATAAAAAGGTTGCTTCCCTGTATGAGGAATTGGGGGATATAGATTCGGCATCTGAAACTTATGAACGTATGGCTAAGTGTTATGAAATTCTGTCAGAATTCCAAGAAGCCAGAGAGTGTGACGAAAAGGCAATGAGACTGAGAGAATCACAACGATTTGGAGGACGTCAACCTGGAGGAATTCCAATACAAACCCCAGAACAGATAAGAAATCTAAGAGAAAGACAAAGGGAATTATCAGTAGAAGAATTGAGAAAGGAGATCACACCGGAGGTTCTCTCGACATGGGTATTTCCAAACCTTGTAGGGGAAAGAAGTCCGGAAGTAAAGACAGAATGGAAAAAGTGGATGAATGAAGTGCTGATGAAATATTATCTGAAATTCCCGGAGGAATGTGAGAATAAGATCAAGGATGCAATTTCAAGAATAAAAGAGGAGCATCGAGAAGAGGTTGAGGGGTTGTGGGATGAGATCAGAAGGGAACGGTTGGGTAGTACACCTTTTATCAGACATTGGGATGATGTTCATAAAATTGCCATAAAAAGAGGGGAGACGATTAGTTTCTTCCCATATAGTAAAGAAAGACAGGAGGAAGAATTCGGAAAAGATCACCCAGAGATAAGAGATTTTGGAGTGGAATTTCTTAAACAATATGCTTCAGAGAGGGATGTCTGGTTAAATATCGGTGGAAGTTTTTCCGTTCCCTTCTGGAAACTGAAACAGAAAATTCATAAAGGACGTGCATGGAATATCGACATATCAAAGATTGCGGTTGAGGAAGCAAATAGAAAAGGTATCGATTCTGTTGTTGGAGATGTACAAGAACTAAGGAAATACCTACCCAGAGGGATTAAACCTGGAGAGGTAAGCGTAATAGTATCTGCATTTGTATTCGAGTATTTAGAGAATCCGGAAAAGGCCTTTAGGGAGATATATGAAACCCTGCGTGAGGGTGGAATTGCGGTTCTAAGGTTCCATCATCCCAAAAACTATGTAATGAAACGTATGGCCGAGAGAATACGCATAATAAGAGAGGAATTGGAGAGGCACCCACCCAGCGAAGAAGAAAAACAAAAGGTATTGGATACTTTATTCGTATGGGAAACCTGTCTGAAAAATGTTTCGCCACCCGAAAAATGGGTCTCTATGCTCGAAAAGGTTGGATTCAGGGTATTACAGAAGAAGGAAATTGAGATTTCAAGAATAAAGAATGGAATTGAACAACCACCTGAGAAGGTATTTACGGGTATAGTGATACAAAAACCACCAGAAAAAGCAAGACCCTCGGAAATTAAAGAAGAGAAGGAAAAGAGACCGACATTCCTCTCACCGTCTATGGAAGAACTAACAAAGCCAAGAAGGCTAACTTCTGAAGAGAGAGAATCGTATTCGAAGAGTGAAATCTTCCAGAGGGTCGAGAAAATTATAAAAGAGAACACACCTTACAGAGAGATATTATTGTCTGATGAGACTCCTTATATTGAGACAGACCTCTCTGGAAGGCTATATATTCCATACACGATCTTAGAGAATCTTGAATGGTTAAGTAGATTATTGAGTGAAGAAGAATTTAAAAAGGCATTGATAGAGGTTGCAAATCACGAACTTGCACACAGAACAAATATAACATATAAGAAGATAGAAGAAGCAATTAAGAAAACCGATAAAGAAACTCTCAGAAGAATTTCTAAGAGAATGGGTGTTGCAGAGGATGAACTACTGAAGGTGATTCAAGAATATCAGGCAAATGTCCAGGCATTAATAAGGTATGAAACAAGAGAGGAATTCAGAAATTCTGTAGCCGCCGTTTCAGAATTCTTATTATTGGCTTACCATGGTAAGGAAGGATTGAAGAAGGGGGTGAAGAAGGAATATCTTGATTTTGCATATCGTGCTATAAAGGATGAAGAATTAGAGAAGATTCTTGAGATTTGTAAGGGAATGCATGCAGACCTTATAGATAGGAGCAAGGAGATGGAAAGAGAAGTCTCGGAAAAGACCATGATTTATTGTGGAGTTCCACTTGGCTGGGTTAGGGGCAAGGGCAAGAGTCTTAAGAAATTATATGGGAGGGTGACAAAGATAAAGAAAAGAGGTATTCTGAGTCTACTAAGAGTAGTTCGAAAACTTAGACATAGATATCCCAGAAGACTATGCTACCTATGGGCTCATGTTGTTACCGAGGATATCCGGTCAAGATTAATGCGCCTCGCCGAGGAATTTGATACATTTTATTTAGAATGTGTCGATACTACAAGAAAAAGTAGAATAGAAAGTAAGAAATTCTTCGATAAATTAAATGTACTCTTGGAAAAATATGCACGAGGAGAGGATGATAAAAAACTAGCAAGTGAAGTTAGCTTTGAATTATTTTCAATGAATCCAGCCATTAGAAACATAATTGGACACATTATGTATTATGCAAGAAAGAATAAAGTGAGGAAGGTTGTAATTCCGGAACGGGCACATATACCTGAGTTTAAGATTAGAAAACGTCATAAAATTTTCTCAGATGCATACTCTCTACTCTTTGAGGATAAAATGATTAAAGCAATCAAAACACTGAGAAGAGATGCTTATCTTGATTACAAATCCCTCTATAATAGAGAAAATGTCGTTCAAGAAAAAATTGAAAAATTGGTCAAAGAAAGACCCAATGATAGAATTTTAATAATGTTTGGACTTCAGCATCTTCCATATATGGGCAGATACACGAACTTGGACTTTAAACTTACAACAGATTTAAAGGATGTATATAATAAAACCTATATATATACACCACTAGATTTAATTGAAAGAAATTTCTATCTACGCGATGATAATTCTCCAGAGAGATTTAAGGAACTTTTAAGGAAGGGTAAATTTGACCAGGAACTTCTACAACAAGTGGGTGAGGATAGTGTTGCCACATATCTCAAATCTGAGTTATCGAGCGAAAAAATAAGATTAATCCTTCTCGAATCTTCTAAGTGTGCATGGAAAATCTCTCCAGAAATGATCAGAGAGGCATTCAGGGAGCATAGAAGAATAAGTGAAATATTTGATAGAAAATTACTGGGTGAGATTCTCGTTCAAATGGTGATGAAGAGGGAAGCGAGGTTTGAGGGAGAGAAACTGGGGGATGGGTTATCATCTGAGAGATTGCAAAAGAGATTAAGTGAGAAGTATCCCCTCATAAGTAAGGTTATGGGTAGGGAGCTATCCAATATTATATCTGATGCCATAGCAGAATTGAGAAAGAAACCCAAGGTTGTTAAGAGAAAAATAACTAAGGAGATACCCTTACAGAGTGAGGAGGAGTTTTCCATAAGAAGGAATATCCTGGATAATGTATTAAAGGCTCGTGAGGAGAATAGAGCTCTAAGTGAAGATGAATTGATGGATAAGATTCCAAGAGAATACAGGGCAATATTTGAGAAATTTATAAGTGAATTGTTGAGAAAGAGTGAGCCCGATATAAGGAGGGAGAAGAATCTCCTAGATAGGGCATTTGAGGAGGCTAAGGGGAAGGTGATAAGATATAAAGATGAGGGGGAATATAGAGAAGTCTTATATTCAAGAGCAATTTTGGAATACTTCTGTCTTAAGTATCTCGGTCAAGATTCCGAGTCTGCAAGAGAAGAAATTAAAAGGAGCATAATTTCCAGTTTGCCGAGAAGGGAGCAGAGGAATAAGCTTATGATGTTGAGTATGAAGACCGAGGGTACAGCAGCTCTACTTATACACAGATTGGAATCCGAGGGTATAAGTGCCAAGTCCACCCTCAGATATTTCGCAAGGGGCTTTGGGGTAAGGGAAGATAGCATACTTGAGAGATTGGAAGAATTGAAGATTTTGATTGAGAGTAGAACATTGGGAAGAGGGGCTCCCAAGAGTGTGATATTCTCTACACGGGTAAGGAAGCTCGCAAGAGGAAAACTAAGTGGGATAGTATCTCCGATAAGGGAGAGGAAGGACATTCTAAACAAGATCAGAGAGATGGGGGTAGAGATAGAGATGGTAAGTTATAGAGAACTTATGGGAATGATGGATAAGGTAGAGGAGGTATCAGAAATAAGAGAGGAGGGTAAAGTTGTTGGAGTCACTGCAACAGATGAAAATGGTAAGATTTATGTATCCGAGACCGCACCACTTTATCTTGCTCTAAATGCGATCTCAACACACGAAGCCGACCATATGATGAGAATAGTCTCCGGTTTAGTAAAACCGGAGGAAAAGAGCGAATTAGAGAAGTCGGCAATAATTTCTGACGGATTCAGGATTCTGGCATTAAGAGAGATCGCAAGGAGAGTGGAGGGATTCGAGAATGTTAGAGATGTTGTTTTAGCCATTGCCGAACAAGAACTAAACACATTGAACAGAAGACTTAACACAGATTTTACACTAAATGAGTTTAGGATAGATGACCTTGAGATCCCAAGGGGAATGAATATTGGATTCTTGAGGTCTGCTCACGATGAGATACTAAGCCTGATAGATTCCAAGTTAGGTGCTGTGTCCAGTGAGGATGTCGAATCTAAGGTAAGTAGATTGCTTGAGGAGATATCGCTGAAGGATTTGGAGATCAGGACCAGATGGACGAATGATATATTAAGGAAAAAACAAGCCATGGCTGAGAAAGAAGAGGGACGAAAAAAGATATTAATGGACCTCTCCAATTTAGACCTAAGCGAAGATGCCAAGAATCTCCTGAAGAAATTAATAGAATGTTATATGGATAAAGAGATCGATAGTTCAGAAAGAGTGAAAATTGGTAGAGAATTGGGATTGTCTGGGGGTGAAGTATTGCATATTCTAAATGAGTTAGAAATCGAGGGATTTGTTGAGAGAAGGATCGAAATGGGAATAAAACATAAGCTTAGGGTTGAGAAGATTCATAAATTAAGCAAGGAATTGCCAAAATCAACAATATATTATGATGGTGGAGTGGAAGACCTAAAGAGGATAATAACTGGTGAGGAGCATGATCCATATCTAAATAATTTAAAGAAGATAGAGGGAGAAATAAAGAGGAAGAAACACAAAGATTAAAAATTTGTTATTATAGGTTAGGATAAATCAAAGACAAGATTATGTTCGAATCTATTCTTACCAGCCATTCTCTCCTATCAATGGAACAAAAACGCAACCGCCCAAATTTCTTTCAGAAATCCTTCCATTTTTCTTCTCGATCAACATTAGATTCTGATAACCCCTCCCTCCAACCGGAATTAGCATTCTTCCATCATCCTTTAACTGTTCAATTAACGCCTTTGGTAGATGTGGCGCTGCGGCAGTTACAATTATTCTATCGTATGGAGATTCCCTCGCATATCCCTTTGTGCCTTCGCCGAGAATGACGAGAACATTTCTGTATTGACATCTCTCCAGATTCCTCCTAGCAAATTCAACCAATTCTGGAATCCTCTCAACCGTGTAGATCTTTCCATCCCTTACAATCTCCGCAAGAACTGCTGCCTGATAGCCAGAGCCAGAACCTATCTCCAGAATCTTGTGATGTTCCTTTACATCAAGATGCTCCGTCATCATCGCGACCATATGCGGTGCTGAGATTGTCTGACCGTAGCCTATTGGTAGTGGTCTGTCTTGATACGCGCAACATCTCTGCGACTCAGGAACAAACAGATGTCTTGGAACCTTTAGCATGGCATCTATAACCTCTGGTTTTGACAAATAGCCATTCCTTATCAACCTCTCTACCATAATCCTTCTTCTTTCTGAGTATTCATCACCCGTATTTTCCATTCTCCTACCATTCTCTTGCTTCACACCCTTACTCCACAGAATTTAAGGTTTGGGTATTAATAATAAAATTTATAACAAAATTATAACATTATAAACATCTGTTATAAAATATAAAATCAAGAAAAATTCACGAAGTGAATTTTTATGCCGAAGATAAAGTTATACTTTATCTTACGGTGATAAAATGCCGATAGAGAAATTTTTGGACCAAGCAACAGAGAACGAAAGATTCATCGCAAATGGGTTCATAGTTCAAGTCTATAATATGGTCTCATATTATTGTAAGAGGTGTAGAAAATTTTCAGATAGGATGTGCGAGTGCGGGAATTTTCCAGAGCCAATATTTAGGATAAGTGGGTTGTTCTCAGATGGCACAAGGACATATCCATTCATAACATTGAATGAGAGAATTGCCGAGAAGTTATCTGGGGTTAATAAGGATAATGCAATAAATTTAGATAAGAAGGAAATCATGAAAAAGCCCTACAGGATAATGTGTTATATAAGGAATAAAAAATTATACATAACCGATGTCTTGGATAAATTATAATTCCGAATAAATTATAGAGATGGATGTATTATTTTTATCAACGCGAGATTTGAGGAATTCGAGATATGTGAGAATTAATAATAAGAACCTCCTTGAGACGAGATTTGGAACAGCAGATACGCTGGCATTCTGTGGTAGATTGGAAGAGGTCGGGAATACGAGATATGGTCCGAGATTGAGGATAAATGATGGGGATTCGTTATCTGTTATCGTTGGAACATTCAATGAGAATGTTCGAAGGGATGCCGAAGCCATAGTTAAAAAATTCAGAGAAAGTGACGGAGATATCTACTTATTGATGTATGGGAATCCATACGAGACGGACAAATTGTATATAAATGTGAATCAGGATAATGGTGTTATAGTTGTTGATAAGGGGACATATGATAAATTCCATGATATGCGCAAATCGGCACAGGAGTATCTGAGGAAGAAATATGATGATAAACTTCCGGAGATTCGTGGGAAAGAAATTTCAGATGGAATTAAGGATAGGATAATTGAGGAGGATGAATTTTCACTGTCGAATTCCGCAATTATTGAATTCATAAGGAACAATGATGAGGGAGATGGTGTTCCTATCGATGACATATTTAAGTTCTTTGGAAATTTCGATAGAGAAGTCTTAGAGGAAAGAATCTTTGAATTAATGGAAATGGGATATCTCTATGAACCAAAATCGAGGGTATTAAAGGTAATTGAATAATCCCAATACTATGGTCAGTAAACCAAATATCATACAGAATATATCAAATCTAATTCTCTTTGAAATTCTTAATAGAAAATCGATCGTGATGTATCCAGATATAAATGCGGCGGTTATTCCAATTAATAAAAAAACTGGATTGAAATTCAGTGTTGATAGATTCTCGGTAATTAATGAAACCGAAATAACACCAATAACCGCAGGTATTGACATTAGAAATGAAAGTCTCAATGCATCTTCTTGATTCATGCCGATAAACAACAATGTTGCGATTGTTGTTCCAGACCTCGAAATCCCTGGAAGAACGGAAAATCCCTGCGCAATTCCGGCGATTATCATCTCATGTATTTTCATATCCAAGATGCCCTTCTTACCAAATTTTGTCTTAGATGAATAGAGGAGAATTCCAGTTAGGAGTAGACAGAACCCTATTAAGAGAGTGATGAAATCGCCATATTTTATTAGGAATACCCCCCTTAGCAGCATATATACAAAAATACCAACAACACCCGATGAGAGAGTTGATACAAACAGGAATAATGTCAGATTGTCCTCTTTAAATTTGATAACAAATTTTAGAATATTGTAGATGTCTTTTCTAAATCTCAGGATTACCGCGAATAATGTTCCAGTGTGCATAAGGAATGCGATGGAAAGCGCCGCTTCTGGTTTTAAATTAAAAAACCTTAACATAACGATCATACTCTGCCCAGAACTACTTATCGGTAGCCATTCTGTAATTCCCTGGATAATGCCGAGCAATACATAGTCAATTACACGCATCCTTATATTTACAGATTCAATATTTATAACACCGTATACGGAATTTTTAAATATTAAATTCAAAACCATTATTTATTTATTCGGGCCCGTAGCTCAGTCTGGTAGAGCACCCGGCTTTTAACCGGGTGGTCGCGGGTTCAAATCCCGTCGGGCCCACATTCGGTAAAATAAGTAAAAATTTAAAAATGATAATGAAGGTTGGAAGGGTCTGCAGGTTGGTGAGGGGGAAGTATGCCGGAGAATACTGCGTTATTGTAGAAAGGCTGGATAAGAATTTTGTTGTTGTCGATGGCGATAAAATTAAGAGAAAAAAGGTCAATATTCTTCATCTCGAGCCATTGCCAGATGTGATAAAGATAAAGAAAACATATTCGTCAGAAAAGATTAAGAATTTATTCAGGAAGGAATTTCTGGAAAATTATGGAAAATAACATCATTGTTAAATCCGATGATGAACCGGACCCAAGATATGGTTGTTATCCAGAAAAGAGACCCATTCACGAGCATATAAGGAAGGGTATAATAAATCTCGACAAGCCATCTGGTCCAACATCACATCAGGTTGTTTCCTGGATTAAGGAAATTTTAGGGATAAAGAAGGCGGGGCATTCTGGAACACTTGACCCAAAAACTACGGGTGTCTTGCCCGTGGCACTTGAGGAAGCAACAAAAATACTTCGGGTTTTCTTCCCATTTGAAAAGGAATATGTAGCAATTATGAATCTACATAAGGATGTTCCAGAGGATAAATTAATCGATATATTTGATTATTTCCGTGGAGAGATATTCCAGAGACCACCTCTAAGGTCATCGGTAAAACGCAGGTTAAGGATAAAGAGGATAAATTATATAAATTTTATGGAGAAGGAAGACAGGGATGTTCTCTTTTTGGTAAATTGCGAATCTGGAACATATGTGAGAAAATTGTGTCACGATATTGGATTAATATTGGGGGTCGGTGCACATATGGTTGAACTCAGGAGAACCAGGGCGGGACCATTTGACGAGAAGGATTCAAAGACACTTCACGATATAAAGGATGCCTACGAATTCTATATTGAGGATGATGATGAAAAATACCTCAGGGAATGTATTTTGCCGATAGAATTCGGAGTGAAGCACTTGAAGAAGATATGGATAAAGGACACCGCAGTTTCAGCAATATGCCATGGTGCAGATTTAAATGCCCCGGGAATATGTAAATTTAGCGATAATATAAACATTAATGAATTGGTTGCAATTATGTCATTAAAGAATGAATTGGTTGCAATTGGAACGAGTTTGAGAACATCTAAGGAAATTGAGGAAATGGACAGGGGCAAGGTTATTGATTTAGAGAGGGTAATAATGAAACCAGATGTTTATCCCAGGAGGTGGGGATGCTCCAAGTCATAAAATAATCTCTGAAATATTTTATCAAAATTCATTTATTATAATAGAATGGATCAGAAATTACTCGAGATATTGGCGTGTCCAAGGTGTAAGGGTGACCTCGAATATAGAGAGAATTCATTTATATGTCGAAAATGTAGATTGAGATATAGAATTGAGGATGATATTCCAATAATGCTGGTCGATAGGGCGGAAAAATTATGAGTTGCCCGTCTTCGATGGCACATAAATTAAAGCGTCGGTGTCACTAACCAAAAGAACATCCCGATGCCATTAGTCCTCCTAAAGGGCGCCAACGATAACTAACAATGATAAGTTCGCAACGCCATTGCTTTAGAACCCTTAAGAAAGGTTGACCAAAGGTGCGATTTCGTTGAAATCGCACATAAGGGCGTCAGTGACACTAACCAAATGAACCTCTCAGTGCCATTAGTCCTCCTAAGGGACGCAGCATAGAACTGATAAAGATAAGTTCCCAACGCCATTGCCTTAGATGTCATCGCCTTAGATGCCGAGGTGGCGGAGTCTGGTTAACGCGCGGGCCTGCTAAGCCCGTGTCCCTTTGGGACGCTTGGGTTCAAATCCCAACCTCGGCGTAATTCAACAATTAAGTGTGGCTAAGCGGAGCGCATGCCACACCACATGATGCAAACTGTGTTAACAGTTTGCTTCAACTCCAAACCTCGGCGTAATGGGCCCGTAGATCAGTCCGGTAGATCGTCCGCTTGGCGTGCGGAAGGCCTCGGGTTCAAATCCCGACGGGTCCAATCAAGTAGAGAATTACCAGCATTATTGCCTGGGGCCGTAGGGTAGCCTGGACTATCCTTCCAGCTCGGGGATTCATCGAGATTGGCTCTGTCCAAAACCGTGAAATGAATAGCTGGCGACCCGAGTTCAAATCTCGGCGGCCCCATAAATTTATCTACGAAATACAAAATAATTATAAAAATATAAAAAAGCCTCGGTAGCTTAGTCTGGCAGAGCGGCTGGCTTGTAACCAGCAGGTCGAGGGTTCAAATCCCTCCCGAGGCTAATAATAAATGTCATGTCCAGAGAGGTGTAAATTGTAGAGAAGGTAGAACACACTCTATCCTTAACTCTAATTGATTGTTAGAGGGCGAGAACATAAAATGAACTCGGCCAACCACCTCTGATCTACATTATAAATTTAGATGAAGGAGTATGTGAAGTTATGCGTGTTTCTTTATCTCATCTTTCAACCACTCTATTGCTTCCTCCAATTTCATCAGATTGTTTAATTCATCTGGGTTACTCATTTCGATCTCGAAAATCCACCCCTCTCCATACGGATCCTTGTTTATGAGTGTTGGGTCGTCATATAATTTCTCATTTGCACTCTTTACAGTTCCGGATACTGGAGCATATATCTTACCGACCCATTTTCCGGTCTCTACCGTTCCAACCTCCGAATCTTGACTAACCTCATCACCCTCAAATGGCATCTCAACATAACTTATGTCGCCAGCCATTTTCTGCGCAAAGTCGATAAGACCCACCCTCGCGGTATCTCCTTCAACCTTAACCCACATATATTCCTTGTGATAATACAAATCTTCTGGCATTTCATATCCTTCAACATTCATTTGAATCACTCCCCTTCAATTTTTAATGTTTATTAATATTTTACATTAATTTTATAATTATTGATCATTAAAATATAAAATTCATATTAAATCTCTCAGTAAATCTCTCAGAAATATCTTGTGTTTGCCAAGGTTCCCACCGTAGTTTCCAGCAGAAATCCTTACGAGTCCATCAACATCAAGGACGCTTTTTATTGCAGATTTCATAGCATCCTTAACAACATCTAATGAAATTCCATTGATAACTATCTCGGGTATTGAATTAACATTATCTGGAACCTTTGAATCCTTTATTCTTCCCCTGAGTGTTGGACAGTATGGATGATTTGTTGTCGGTCCGATCTCAGGAAACTTAGTTTCCACCTTCGAACCGGCAGAGCATATATCAAAGGATGTAATTGCACCGTCTACCTTTTTTATCGCCTCCACGGCCCTATCTCCAGCCTCCAATGCAGAATCCTCATCCCTGCAGAAAAACCATAGATTACCGCCCATTATTCCTCTTTTGTAAGAGATGAATCTCTCTATTAGGAATTCACCCATCATTATCGGGATATTTATCATTTCCCTTCCAAATCTCTCCTCAACCGTCTCATAACCATCGCCACAGTGTCCCACCTTATTCATTATATCGATCTTCTCATCAGATTCCAAAAAATTAAAGACTCGGGTGGTTGGAACGACCAGGATTCCCTGTCTTATCCTCTTTCCAAGTTCATATTCCAATTTTTCCTTGGAATTTTTTCCATAATTTACCCATATCTGGATTATTGCGGAAATTCTCCCATCTATTTCATTTGTCTTTAGAAATTTCTCGATCCCAGCCTCGGATTCATTGAAGACCGTGCATGGCAGGGCAGTTGATGAATATGCAGCCCTCTTCAATCTCCTTTCATCTCTCGCAGTAATTAAAAGTCTTGCAAATAGACCATCAAATGCCTCTGCGTATGTGTCCTCGATCTCGATTCCATTTATGTTCATATTGAATATTTAGAAATTTAAAATAGAAAAAATGGCAATCCAATTATAACTCCTCCAAAAAACCCAACTTTGAATCGGAGTTGGGACAAACCTCCTAACCAAAATAAACTCTCACCAAGCGAGGACTCCACCATAACCAGCCATCCATCCTCATTTTGGATTTTGGGGTGTTCAATGTTGGGCGGGGTTAGTGGGGAAGAAACTGTAGAAACATTGGAGCAAATGCTTCTTACTTTTAGATTTTTGAAGTGAAAAAAATCGAATAAAATTTTGACTCGCTTGCACCCAAATCCCTTCGGGATTTGTCCCGAGGGGTCGTTGAACATTCCTTGGGACCTTCTTAAATTGGAAGAGATTGGGACATAGATCGGCAAAATTAAATGAGAAACATATTCGTGTCTCTTTAGTTCGTGATTTTGGTAATTTTGCGATCGCCACACTATCGAATCGTCACTCATTGCACTACTGTTAATCTATCGCATTGATCTGCTTTTAATACCCATACAACCCTATTCTAATGGACTCTCCTCTCATTTTGATTGTTTTGAAACCGTTGATTTATTAATCACCAATCGTATTATTTTAAAATTTCGTAGGAATTTTGCGGCCCCCATAATATTAATATCTTTGAATATTTTCGTGGAGAATGGAAGAGAAATCAATTGTTGTGAAAACAGGTATTGAGGGTTTTGATGACATTATAGGTGGCGGGTTTTCTCCGGGAACATGTATCCTACTCATAACAGCTCCGAGGATAGAAACCCATCTCTTTTGTCTTGAATACATATATAGGGGAATTGTCAAAAATGAACCGGGATTGATCATAACGATGAATTATTCTCCAGAGGATTTGAAGGTGAAGGCTCTTCGGTATGGCTGGATTCTTGCAAGGGGTGAAGAGAAAAGGATACTGCGATGGGTAGATGGTTATTCCCTGAATGCAAAGAAGGATGTGAAATCAACGGAAATCATAAAGAGAATTGGCGGTTCAATTGCACTTTCTGATCTAACCATTGGAATGTCCGATGCTCAAAGAGCATTTCATCAGGTAAGTGAGTACTATAGATTTGTCTTTGATTCCTTATCCACATTATTCATCTATAATGACCCGAACACCATCTATAGATTCCTCAGAGTGGTAATACCAAAACTTAGGGTGTCTGGGGGCATAGGTTTCTTCTTGCTTGGTGAGGGAATGCACGACTCTCAGATTGAGATGACTCTTCGGTATATGATGGATGGGACGATCCAGATAACCAATGACCTTGAGATAAAGATAATGAGTCTGCCCAACCCCTCACCAATAAAGACCGCGAGGTTAATTCTTGAAAAGAGAGGGTTTATGGTCCAATATGGGAAGGAATGAAATGGAGAATGGAAATGAGATTGAAGAGAGTAATAGGGAGAATAGAATCACCCTGCTGGTGCTTGGAATAATATTTTTTGTTATTGGTATTGCCGTATTTCTCTCGTTAAATTCTGGATTCGATTCCAATTACAAGTATGAAGAAATCGTCTCCGGAGTTAATGTATATTCAAAAATACCATTTGAGGATTTTCAGAAGATTAATAGATTCTATTTAGAAAAGAACCCAGATGATGCTGGATTAATATGCAATTTCGAGATATCTGCGACATCAAATATCAATAGATTGGGCTATAAAGTAGTTATTGAGGATGGAGAAATGGGGGTCTATATAGATAAGAATGTTGCTCATATCCGTGGCAATAATGATGGTGAAAAATTGAGGGCTTGTAGGGCATTTATCTGTTTGAATAAGGGAATAAATTGTACCGAGAATATTGAACAGATAAGAGATCTAATAATCAGAAAGAGGGTCGCAAATGTCATTATCGGAGAAAACATATCGGGCGCTGGTTTAAGAGGTTATGGTGAGATTCTTGGCGCTCTTGGTTATTTGCAGGCATCTAATATAAGGGATTTGAATGGTGATAGAACAATAAATAAGAGTGAAATTAAAGAAACATTAATTGTTATATTGCCATATATCCAGAATGGGAGTATCTGCAATTTACAACCAATAACAACACACTTTCAGAGATATAATCAGACAAACATGAGTGTCGATTGCTATATTGTAACGCCATCAATAAGGCTTGTAAAATCCAAAAGGAATGCGATTAGATTCTATGATAATGACCTAATTCTTGAGGGGGATGATGAACACCTGAACATAGAGTCGATAATTGTTAGGGATGCGATAGCCCCAGAATTGATCTTGAGGATATATGACATGATATAATTTTTATGATATAATTTTAATTTAAAATTTTAATTTAATCACTCAACATCCTTCTTCTTCACCAACTTCGTCGTTATCTCGAGCAGTGGATGTTGTCCATACTCTATTATCTTTATGTCATCTAATGTTATGAGACCCCTTCTTTTTGCGGAGATTTCCATCCCCAACTCCCCGTCAAAATTCTCGATCTCAATAACATGAGCCATCAATTCCTTAATTCCGAGATTATTAGCGGCAACGGCACGATGATGCCCATCAACAAGAAGATAATAATTTCTTCTCTTCACAACGATCAATGGTTCTGCAAGACCTCTCTTAATCTCATATTCCCTGCCCTGTAATTCATCCGCATACACCCTGTCTTGAGTTGGATGCAATTTATCTATGGGGACGAGATATCTCCTCACATTAACTCTCACATTATGCTCCGATTCGATAAGATTCTTTATCATATCAACCTTTCTGGGAGTTGCCCGTTCGATATGTGAGCGAAGGATATCTGTATTTGAGATTATACCGACTAATTTTCCATTATCATCAATAACTGGCAATTTTTTAAAGCCATATCTAAACATCAATCTTGCAGCATCATCCAAATTCAGATCGGGTCTTGCAACAATAATTTTCCTTCTCGTTATTTCTATTATTGGTTTATCCAATTTGTCAAGATTTCTCAGAAGGTCCTTTGCATTTATAATTCCAACGAGATTTCCATTCTTTGTCACGGGCATATTCTGGTGGGTCGATTTTATAAATTCCTTTATTGCCTCCCCAACAGTGAGATTATATGGCAATGACTCAACTTCTTCTGTCATATAATCCTTTACCTTTGGTTTGTCCGTCATTTTCCCAATTTTAACATCTTAATAAATGGTGTTTATTGCCATGAATGCCTTGCTTTTATTTGCATATTCTATCATGTCGTTGTCATTAGTCCATATTTGGTAGATCTAACTTTATACCATACGCTAAATTCACCGTTTCATTATCAATGTCTTTGGTCTCCATCACAACAACATTCGTATTTTCTAAGATAATGCCTAAGCAAAAAATTTAACTCAATTGAGGGTATAAAATTTAATAACGCCGCCAATATCATAAAGAATTTGGAGGGATAGGTTTAAATATCCTGACAAAATCGAGCGTATCCAATAAATCACAGGGCTCCGAGATTAAGCCTGTGCCTCTCGAGCATCGAGCACTCTGGGGCATTCTCTAATCTTATCTATAGTGTGGCTCGCGATGATTAAAGTAATGGGAAGCTAACATA
>Ga0209410_1000098_pt1 | contig 34818 bp, 25 predicted proteins | sample Mar14436cmmetaG_FD_184135 | JGI IMG/M metagenome (GOLD analysis project Ga0209410, IMG submission 184135) | Marine hydrothermal vent microbial communities from Guaymas Basin, Gulf of California to study Microbial Dark Matter (Phase II) - Marker... ... | reverse complement strand
ACATATTATTGAACATTTCATAAAATACCGTTATTCATCTTTTAGTTGCGCATCCTTTATGTAATCTGAGAATACCGCAAAATTCACAAAACTCAGCAAAAATCTGTTTTAATACTAATAGAGTGCTTTTTTCTAACGTCGCCAAAAATATAGTTTAAAAACACTCACATAGTTATAGTCTCAACAATATTTAGTTAATTTGAACTAATCAAACGAAACACTAGCATTTAAAATGCCAATTTTTTTAACATTACATAACGTTGAGCATATAAACCTTCATCTAACATGAATTTTAGAGCTAAAAAAATTACCATTTTAAGTTAGTTACAAGCTTTTGTTGAATACAAGTTTAAATGGCAAAATCTATGCAGCAACCTATATTCAAACGACACACCCCACTCGATTATCTTTATAAATAACGTCACAATTACAATAATAATCAAGAACACCCCTCCACAAAAACAAACAAAAAACAGCCACACCTCAAACTAAAAATCTCAAATAGGGAATTTGAAAGCCATGGATTATGGTCAAAAGGTGATTATGTGAGGTGCTTTAAAAAGGAGTTTCTCTCTATTATGATCTTTGCTGGTATTCCAACAGAAAGAATTAGTGTTAATGAATATGATCCGATTACTGCCAAAAAATATACAAAAGAAGAGTTATGGGGAATGGCTTTAGATCCCATAAAGTGGAAGAATATTAAAAATCCAAAAACAGGGAGATTGATGCCCAAAGAACAATTTCAGTTCAACAGAGGAAAGCTTCTCGGCTTCTTTCCTCCTGAATGGAAATCGCCTTCCGATTATAACTGGCAAGAAACCTATGCTTATTATCTAGGTATAACAAATCCTGAATTTCAAAAATTACAGCTTTCCTAGACAAAGAAAATGATAAATAAAATAACAGAATATCTCGTAGGTGCTTAGATATGAAGGTTAAGATTAAAACACTAACACCAATTTGGACAGGAGATGTTGATAAAAAATGCAGCAAAATCAAGGAGACCGGGATCATTGGTTCTCTTAGATGGTGGTATGAGGCTATCGTTAGGGGATTTGGTGGCTGTGCCTGTGATTCTGTTAGTGAAGTTGTGAAAAAATGCGAGCTTAATGTTGAGAAATACAAAATGGGCGCAAGGCCCGAAGAACTGATCTGCCCCGTCTGTTATGTTTTCGGTACTACTGGGTGGAGTAAAAGGTTTAGGCTTGAAATCCTAAATCTTTTAAGGTGATTCTAATGAAAGCAAATTTAGATAAACTTGTAGCTGAATCGGGCTTTAATCTTGTGGAGAAATGCAAAAAAGAGAAAAGAGACCTTAAAGAGTTGGAACGAATAATCAGTAAATCACTTGGAATACTAACAGAGGAGGGCTTATTCGCTTACTCAATCTGGCTTGAGAGCGAAGGGGAGAGTATTGTAGAGGAATACGGTATGAAGTTAATAAAGGACGCTAAAATTTCGCAAAGTGATAAAAGTCTAAGAGATACAATACCAAGTGAGACATCTAAAGATATTCAAAAGACGATTTTAACAAAAGAACTCTTAGAAAGAATGCTCATATATGCAAGATATAGAGCAAAAGCTTTAAGAGAGGGATAGACATGGAAAATTTAGAGGTGAACGAAAGAGATTTGAGAAAGTTCTTTGCTTCATATTGGTTATTACACTCAGCAATCTATAACTTTGCTCAAGGATTCAACAATCAAAGAAAAAGAAGGTTTACTTGGGCAATAACAAACTACTATTATAGCTTAGTTTTTGTTGGGAGATTGTTTATGTTCCTTGCCGCTGATCTCTACTATACAGGCCATAGTGACATTGCAAGCTTTTTCATAGGGAATGAAGTGAAAAGAAGGAGAGGAGATAGAAAAAGAGGGGCACCGGCATTAAAGTTTAATAAGAGTGGAGAGTTCGAAAGTATAGACGTCTATGGCAACCCTGGGGATGATGTAAGTAATACAAGTACAGACGATATAATAAGTTATAGGGACATTACCTCCAACCTGAGTATTGACATCGAAAAAATCGAGAAATTTGGAAAAGTTCTTAATCAGTTGAAGAACTTTAGAAACAAAAACACTTACGAGGCTTTTGTTATATATGCTCAGGAGTGTCATACGATACTAACAGAGTTTATATTCTCTGCAACAGACAAGGTTAGAGAGGTTGCAGAACGTCATCTGAAAGGGGCGTGTAAAGTTTTCTTTAATTTCTGGAGGAGAAAGTCTGAACAATTTGTAAGTTTGTTGAATCATAAGTGGATAATTCCAATGACTTTACAGATACTTAGAAAACATTATTTGCCGGCTGAATACATAAAAGCGATAATCAATCGAGGATTTTACTTTGAAAACGAAGAAATTTATCGGAAGAACTTAATCAGGGTAAGATCAATAATGGAACGGAAACCTGGAACTGATTTAAATAGACGATTCGAAGAAATATGTAGCATAACTAGCTTTAGGGCTAAACAAGCAATTATAGATGACGTATTTTCGGACTTTAAAGAGTTAATTGAGATAGATGGGAGAGAGAATTAGTGAATGACATGGAAATGTCACCTAACAATCTTCAAAGCTGAATCCCCAGTTCATATAGGGTACAGACAAATTGACATCTTGAAGACGACACGCTACTACATCACAGGCAGAGCCATGTGGGGAGCTATTACGGCAAACTTAACAAGAGCATTATTTAGTAACCCTGATCCAGAAGATTATCAGGAAGTTGGGAATTTTGTCAAAGAAAACATCAGAACTACCTACTTCTATCCTGCTGTAAAGAAAGATGAGACAGGGTCAGAAAACCTGAGTAAATATGAAGTCAATGGCTACTCTACATTTTTGCCTGAATACACAGATAAAGGGCTGATGTTCGGAAATGAATCAAAGGATTGGTTCGAGCAAACGTTTGTGAATTCTTTTGTTTCCACTGCGATCGAAACTCAAACGAAAACGGCTGAAGAGGGTAGTTTGCACGAGATTGAGTACATTCGGAACAAAGTGAATTTGGCTGGTGAGGTTATTCAAGTTTACTGGGTGGGCTATCTGTTTGTAAATTATAGTGCTAACGAGAAAATAAAATTAAGTGAAAAAGAAGATGATGTAGTAATTAACTTCAACAATGGAAGTGTACAGAGAAACACATCTTTGAAAAATGTTTTAGACCTAATATTCGTCGGTGGGGAGAGAAATTATGGCTTTGGAAGGTTAAGGCTGATACCTGATTCATCAAATTTCAAAACCGAAGATCAAAGGCTATTTAAGAAATTCCCCCTTAAATTGGGTAGTGACAAAAACGGTGGTAAGGCCGCGATAGAGATCGATTCCACCAGTATTGCTCTCGCCCATGTAGATATAGGGGATTGGTTAAACGAACAATTTATGGGCGACATAGAACCACTTGTTGGGCGAGAGTGGGGCGAAAAAGGTTCAGGACAGAAAATAAGTCAAACTGTTAAAATTTGTATTACTCCTGGCTCGAAATTCACTTCTGATAAGAGTTTTTCGGTAGGAAATTTCGGCATATGGGAAGTGATATAATCATTTGCTAAAGAACATAGCCCTAAAAATAAGAGAATTTTTCCACGATTATAATATTCCAGCTATTACTCTACAAAATATCAACGTTAGTCGCAAGAAAAACGGGCAACAAGAGATAGAAATAGGAGAAACGCGCGCCATAGAACCTACTAAAATTTTCCCACCTCCGTATTTGCAAATGCAGTTACAGTCTCCAAAATTTTCAGCACCTCACTAAGCGAAGCCTTAAAACCCCACACCGTTAACCAATCCGATTATCTTTATAAACAACATACAATTATATGATAATCGAGAACACCCTCCCAACAAACCATGACAAAAAACCCCAAACAAAAAACAAACAAAAAATAGCCACGGATTCAAAACTAGAAAATCCCAATAGGGAATTGAAAGACTTGGAGCTTGTTGTTAAAGCTTATGCCAAAAATATCCGATTCAAAACTAGAAAATCCCAATAGGGAATTGAAAGCTGTTTCAACGTTTATCGTAAAGCTGGTTTCTCCTAGCGATTCAAAACTAGAAAATCCCAATAGGGAATTGAAAGTTTTGCTGTTTACAGGTGAGGAGCTTTTCTTGGTTGAAGATTCAAAACTAGAAAATCCCAATAGGGAATTGAAAGTACTTTTCTTGGGTCCCATGTTACTCTTAACGTGAACCTCTGATTCAAAACTAGAAAATCCCAATAGGGAATTGAAAGTGACAGGTTTTACAGTTATGTTTTAACATTTTGGGCCAGATTCAAAACTAGAAAATCCCAATAGGGAATTGAAAGTCTATTATGCGTACTCTGCATTTCTTTCCCTTTCTGAGTGATTCAAAACTAGAAAATCCCAATAGGGAATTGAAAGTTCTATTTTATCTCCCTTTTGCACCAGACTTATTTTTATCGATTCAAAACTAGAAAATCCCAATAGGGAATTGAAAGTTGATTCCACTTACAAGTTTACGGTACACTAAAAAGAAGATTCAAAACTAGAAAATCCCAATAGGGAATTGAAAGATATGTTATTGGCAGGATGGCCAGATATGCAGGATGGCCGATTCAAAACTAGAAAATCCCAATAGGGAATTGAAAGGGATCATAACTCCATGCTGTAACAGTGGAATTACTTTGATTCAAAACTAGAAAATCCCAATAGGGAATTGAAAGTACACGAAACATTTTATTTTACACCTCCCTTTTTATTAAGATTCAAAACTAGAAAATCCCAATAGGGAATTGAAAGTAGAGACCGTCATAGCTGTTGTAAAGCTTATAGAGAGGCTTAGCGGATTCAAAACTAGAAAATCCCAATAGGGAATTGAAAGAAATGTAGTGCCAAATATAATTTGATATAACTTCTAAATCGGATTCAAAACTAGAAAATCCCAATAGGGAATTGAAAGATAAACCTTCACTCACATCTAACTCACTTATCCATTCACCGATTCAAAACTAGAAAATCCCAATAGGGAATTGAAAGTTTTATCCAGCAATCTAATGGCGAACGCGTGGCGAAAAGCAGATTCAAAACTAGAAAATCCCAATAGGGAATTGAAAGTAGGGCAGCTTTAAGTTCTCTGTATTGAACACCGTCTGGATTCAAAACTAGAAAATCCCAATAGGGAATTGAAAGTCAAAGAAATACAAGGCAGAGTAAGAAGTATAGAGTCAAGATTCAAAACTAGAAAATCCCAATAGGGAATTGAAAGGAATTCCTCAGCACTTGCTACCTGATAAGACTACCTAGAGATTCAAAACTAGAAAATCCCAATAGGGAATTGAAAGAGCACAATGGAGATACCTACAACCGTCGGAGACACTTTAAAGATTCAAAACTAGAAAATCCCAATAGGGAATTGAAAGTCGAAGACACAGATGACATAATCGTTTGGAGAGGATTAAGAGATTCAAAACTAGAAAATCCCAATAGGGAATTGAAAGGAAAATACGTTTTATAGAAAGCTAAGAAACTTTCTTTTTGGATTCAAAACTAGAAAATCCCAATAGGGAATTGAAAGTGTATTCGTCCGGCACCATGCACTACATAGTTTACTTTGCGATTCAAAACTAGAAAATCCCAATAGGGAATTGAAAGATTGTGTGTCCACAGTTCGGACACTTTGTGTTCAGTAGGATTCAAAACTAGAAAATCCCAATAGGGAATTGAAAGTAGTACTAATATACAATCTAGGCGGAACACCTGACTCGATTCAAAACTAGAAAATCCCAATAGGGAATTGAAAGTCTTTCTTCACTTCTTCTTTTCGAACTTCTTCCTCCAACGGGATTCAAAACTAGAAAATCCCAATAGGGAATTGAAAGCTTATAACACTGCTAAGCTCTGCCAAGATTCTATCCTTTTCGATTCAAAACTAGAAAATCCCAATAGGGAATTGAAAGGAGGTGAAACAAATTGAACGCCAAAATTGAAATAGTCAAGATTCAAAACTAGAAAATCCCAATAGGGAATTGAAAGCGTTTCCACTTGTTTCAACGTCAGTTGTGTTTCTTAAAACGATTCAAAACTAGAAAATCCCAATAGGGAATTGAAAGGGTTTCTCAGCAGCAGCAGACAGTGCAGATGACTATGCATGGATTCAAAACTAGAAAATCCCAATAGGGAATTGAAAGGACGTCGCCGACACCTGAGAAACAGTCCTAACGGTCTTGGATTCAAAACTAGAAAATCCCAATAGGGAATTGAAAGATGTTTGTCACATGCCAATTGGCGTAAGACTCCAGCCAGCGATTCAAAACTAGAAAATCCCAATAGGGAATTGAAAGAAGATATGTTAGGGAGAGAGTTGTAGGTATCTATCACGTTGATTCAAAACTAGAAAATCCCAATAGGGAATTGAAAGCAAGTTGAGCATACTCTAACATGCTAAAGTGTTGGCTGCCGATTCAAAACTAGAAAATCCCAATAGGGAATTGAAAGAACCCCTCAGAGTTTAAAAACCTAGAAGATTGGGGAAGGGAGATGATTCAAAACTAGAAAATCCCAATAGGGAATTGAAAGAACTGTACCATGAAATATCACCACAGCCACAGACAAAAGATTCAAAACTAGAAAATCCCAATAGGGAATTGAAAGTTCCAGTGTTCAGCTTCACGTTGCTGTATATTCAAGGCCGGATTCAAAACTAGAAAATCCCAATAGGGAATTGAAAGTTCTCATGGCATCACCCTCCTAAAACCGAATTTTCTACCGGATTCAAAACTAGAAAATCCCAATAGGGAATTGAAAGCTAGTAGTTGTTTCTTGTTGCGTTTGTTCACTAGTTTGTGATTCAAAACTAGAAAATCCCAATAGGGAATTGAAAGCTCTATTAGGTCGCTTAGCAATCTCTGTATTTTTTCCGATTCAAAACTAGAAAATCCCAATAGGGAATTGAAAGTTTCTTCATTTCTATCACATTGTAATTAGTTTAAATGCGGATTCAAAACTAGAAAATCCCAATAGGGAATTGAAAGATTATCCCGGTAAAACAAAATAAAAATGAGAGTTTGACAGATTCAAAACTAGAAAATCCCAATAGGGAATTGAAAGCATAAGGCCCCCAGGAAACAAGGACCCTTTACCTTGTAATGATTCAAAACTAGAAAATCCCAATAGGGAATTGAAAGCTCCCATTGTCTCTCCTTCAGCATAAAGTAAAGATAGGATTCAAAACTAGAAAATCCCAATAGGGAATTGAAAGACGATAACACTGGTACACAGATGGCTCATTGGAGACAGAAGGATTCAAAACTAGAAAATCCCAATAGGGAATTGAAAGTCAAATTTCAATGCGAAGTATCTTATCGCCGTGTTTACAAGATTCAAAACTAGAAAATCCCAATAGGGAATTGAAAGTTATTTATATAAAAATATATCACCCAAATTGGTTAAAAGAGATTCAAAACTAGAAAATCCCAATAGGGAATTGAAAGTTAAGTCCGTCTTTAAATTCCCAATAGAAAGAAGTTAGATTCAAAACTAGAAAATCCCAATAGGGAATTGAAAGAAAATGCTGAACCACTCTGCTGTTTCTGGTTCACTTCCCTGATTCAAAACTAGAAAATCCCAATAGGGAATTGAAAGTTTGAAAACGGCTTCTTTCCCTAGCTGACCTGCTCTAACAGATTCAAAACTAGAAAATCCCAATAGGGAATTGAAAGTTTTCCTCCTTTGCCTCCACCTTCTCTGATGACTCTGTGGTGATTCAAAACTAGAAAATCCCAATAGGGAATTGAAAGGGCTCAATAACCTTCACTAGCTGGTTTTCTTGGCAAAAGATTCAAAACTAGAAAATCCCAATAGGGAATTGAAAGGTTAGAGGGAGTTGAGGGGACGATTGAGAAGACGACTAAACGATTCAAAACTAGAAAATCCCAATAGGGAATTGAAAGGATTAACACAAAACACAGCAAGTTGGTTTAGCTTTTTCGGATTCAAAACTAGAAAATCCCAATAGGGAATTGAAAGTCCAACCATTCCTGCAATAGTACCTAATACCTTCCACGGATTCAAAACTAGAAAATCCCAATAGGGAATTGAAAGCTAACTGAAAAGGACGTGGAACATGCTTTAAAAATTATTTGATTCAAAACTAGAAAATCCCAATAGGGAATTGAAAGTTTACTTCTATTACTCTGTCTTGTGAGGCGTCTAACCATGGATTCAAAACTAGAAAATCCCAATAGGGAATTGAAAGTGTTTCTTCTAGTTTACTGTAATCTTCTAAGACACACTCGATTCAAAACTAGAAAATCCCAATAGGGAATTGAAAGTATAATCGAGAATATCTTCCCTCGCCATCTTGTTTTAAGATTCAAAACTAGAAAATCCCAATAGGGAATTGAAAGATAACTCAACGTGTCGAACACCACTAGGTGATGTTCCCGGATTCAAAACTAGAAAATCCCAATAGGGAATTGAAAGATTATATACCTCTATCTTTATTGTTCCATTTGCTGCGATAGATTCAAAACTAGAAAATCCCAATAGGGAATTGAAAGTTTAATAAGCTTGAGCAGTTTGAGCCTCCAATTCTCTCGATTCAAAACTAGAAAATCCCAATAGGGAATTGAAAGTTCTGTTCGTAGAGGTCAAGCGAAATCGGATACTCCCATGATTCAAAACTAGAAAATCCCAATAGGGAATTGAAAGTTATCTGCACCGTCCGTTCCGTCTCCAATAGCGAAGATTCAAAACTAGAAAATCCCAATAGGGAATTGAAAGAGTGCGTATTCAACGTATTCGTCTATTTTGCTTTTTATTGATTCAAAACTAGAAAATCCCAATAGGGAATTGAAAGTTTACTTCTCTTCCTAAGTAGAGATTTTTGCCATGTGGCACGATTCAAAACTAGAAAATCCCAATAGGGAATTGAAAGATCGGTGGGAAACAGTAGGCACGGGTGCAGTTGAGGACGATTCAAAACTAGAAAATCCCAATAGGGAATTGAAAGCTACAATATTTACGGGGTTGCAGATATTCTTTTCATAGGATTCAAAACTAGAAAATCCCAATAGGGAATTGAAAGAAGAAAGAAGCAAGTTGGTTTTATCTACTTGCACAAAGATGATTCAAAACTAGAAAATCCCAATAGGGAATTGAAAGTTGTGTTTCTCTTTCAATATCTGCCTTAAAAACAGTTGGTAACCGATTCAAAACTAGAAAATCCCAATAGGGAATTGAAAGAGAGCAAATCGAGTTTCTAAGGAATAATGGTGGGATCAGGATTCAAAACTAGAAAATCCCAATAGGGAATTGAAAGCTTTCTCAGCAAGAAAACGGATACATGAATCTTGTATCTCAGATTCAAAACTAGAAAATCCCAATAGGGAATTGAAAGCTTCACTTTCAGTGTACCGCGTTCCCACATATACTTGTGATTCAAAACTAGAAAATCCCAATAGGGAATTGAAAGATCGTATAAGGACGGATGTAGTAAACTACTTCGGGGAATGATTCAAAACTAGAAAATCCCAATAGGGAATTGAAAGAAGATTATCAGTCCAAAAAGTGATATGAGAAGAAAATGTCGATTCAAAACTAGAAAATCCCAATAGGGAATTGAAAGTATAACCTTATTTTCAGTAATCCTAGCCGTGTAGGTGAAAGATTCAAAACTAGAAAATCCCAATAGGGAATTGAAAGTCTAAAAGAATATAAGGTTAGAAACGAATACTGCGAGGTGATTCAAAACTAGAAAATCCCAATAGGGAATTGAAAGTATATCTGCGGCTTTTGAAATATTTGGTAGTGTTGCCGATTCAAAACTAGAAAATCCCAATAGGGAATTGAAAGATTTCTTCTCTGCTACTGGTTTTTCCGAATGTTTTTGCGATTCAAAACTAGAAAATCCCAATAGGGAATTGAAAGACCTTTTCTTAGCTAAACACAGATTACCGCAGTGCCCGAGATTCAAAACTAGAAAATCCCAATAGGGAATTGAAAGTTTATCTTCTTAAAATACAGCATGTGTATCTTGTGATTCAAAACTAGAAAATCCCAATAGGGAATTGAAAGTCTAATACATGTATTAGCTGCTTTATGTCTGCGAAAAGGATTCAAAACTAGAAAATCCCAATAGGGAATTGAAAGTCCGACCGCTCAAATAAAGCCACTTGAAGAAGGCATTGAGATTCAAAACTAGAAAATCCCAATAGGGAATTGAAAGCCTTTGTAATAAAACCCGCCTTTAACCAATCTGTCAAGGATTCAAAACTAGAAAATCCCAATAGGGAATTGAAAGTAAGACTTCAAGATCTTCCGGTTTCATGGTGGTTCACGATTCAAAACTAGAAAATCCCAATAGGGAATTGAAAGTTGTTTTTAAGAGCTTCACTTTTGCGATGAACTTTTTCCAGATTCAAAACTAGAAAATCCCAATAGGGAATTGAAAGTCAAACGATAAACTCTCAGGCATAAATTCATCTAAATCGATTCAAAACTAGAAAATCCCAATAGGGAATTGAAAGTCAAACGATAAACTCTCAGGCATAAATTCATCTAAATCGATTCAAAACTAGAAAATCCCAATAGGGAATTGAAAGATGTCATAGTACCAATGGAAAAAGTATCTAGTGTGAAAGATTCAAAACTAGAAAATCCCAATAGGGAATTGAAAGTGACTTCCGTTACAGGAATAAGCTTTTGTAGTTCATTAGATTCAAAACTAGAAAATCCCAATAGGGAATTGAAAGACGTAAGCCTCGAAAGACTGCTTGAGAACGGAAAATACAGGATTCAAAACTAGAAAATCCCAATAGGGAATTGAAAGAACGCCCATTCAGCTAGGTCTTTTCTCTCTGTTGCAAATTGATTCAAAACTAGAAAATCCCAATAGGGAATTGAAAGTCCTCTTCTTTTTCTTTTTCAGGTATGATTGCTTTTAAGAGATTCAAAACTAGAAAATCCCAATAGGGAATTGAAAGTAATGCTAACAGTTGCAGCAGTAGAATGGGTAATCAAAAGATTCAAAACTAGAAAATCCCAATAGGGAATTGAAAGTTTTTGGGCGTTCTTCCTTTGCTTTTTGTTTTGGTTTTCGATTCAAAACTAGAAAATCCCAATAGGGAATTGAAAGCCTTAAGGGGATAATAGTGAACATGCGTACCTATATTGATTCAAAACTAGAAAATCCCAATAGGGAATTGAAAGAACTTTAGGTCTCGGTATATTGACCCCTCCTTGGTGTTAGATTCAAAACTAGAAAATCCCAATAGGGAATTGAAAGAAGTATATAATGCGTAATGTGTTTTACCTGAGCCTTGCTGATTCAAAACTAGAAAATCCCAATAGGGAATTGAAAGATACATCATTAACACCTTGTTGAGCATAAGACTTCAACTGATTCAAAACTAGAAAATCCCAATAGGGAATTGAAAGGCATTCGTGTGTTCTGACCTGATACTCAAACAAATCGATTCAAAACTAGAAAATCCCAATAGGGAATTGAAAGATTTCCTTTGCTTCAAATTTCTTTCCTTCAAGGTACAGTGATTCAAAACTAGAAAATCCCAATAGGGAATTGAAAGCCAATATCAGAAAGTTATCTTTTAAGAATGATTCAAAAGATTCAAAACTAGAAAATCCCAATAGGGAATTGAAAGGAGAAAAGGATGCTTCAAGCTCAGCTAAACTTCTAAAGATTCAAAACTAGAAAATCCCAATAGGGAATTGAAAGATTGTCCCAGATAATGTTCCCGAATAATTGTAAATAGTTGATTCAAAACTAGAAAATCCCAATAGGGAATTGAAAGACACTGTCAAAGGCTCCATGTCCCCAAACATCAGTCTCAGATTCAAAACTAGAAAATCCCAATAGGGAATTGAAAGTTTAACACCACTCCTGGATTGAAATCGACTTCCTTGTATCGATTCAAAACTAGAAAATCCCAATAGGGAATTGAAAGTGCACCTCGCTGTGAAATCGTGAAGAGTTTTGAGTCACAGATTCAAAACTAGAAAATCCCAATAGGGAATTGAAAGCTAAAATAGTTTCTAAGGCGTTACGACATTCGTTGCAAGATTCAAAACTAGAAAATCCCAATAGGGAATTGAAAGGTGTAGATTACGTTTACGTATCCCTCGCGTTTTAGTTTCTGATTCAAAACTAGAAAATCCCAATAGGGAATTGAAAGATTAAATCGATAATCTGCATAAAGATGTAGTTTAAAAGATTCAAAACTAGAAAATCCCAATAGGGAATTGAAAGTTTGTTTAAATGAACATTTATACTTTTGTGACGTCTGTTGATTCAAAACTAGAAAATCCCAATAGGGAATTGAAAGGTTAGATAGAAAGAGCTATTTTTCGTTAAAAATGTTTGTGATTCAAAACTAGAAAATCCCAATAGGGAATTGAAAGCAAAAATACCTTTCGGCGTTGTAACGAAATCTCTTAGGAGATTCAAAACTAGAAAATCCCAATAGGGAATTGAAAGTTTTACATTTTTATAAGCAGGAGCAACTGAAAACATTAAGATTCAAAACTAGAAAATCCCAATAGGGAATTGAAAGAATATCCGGGTTGAAGTTTCCTCTTCAAGCAAACCGTACAGATTCAAAACTAGAAAATCCCAATAGGGAATTGAAAGATAATTATTTTTTTCCATGCCTCTAGTTCAAAGGGCTTCCAGATTCAAAACTAGAAAATCCCAATAGGGAATTGAAAGTTATATACATCTACGTGAAAATCAGATTTACTTATTTCGATTCAAAACTAGAAAATCCCAATAGGGAATTGAAAGCTATAGCTTCAAAAAAAGACCTACCCAGCTCTTTCTACGATTCAAAACTAGAAAATCCCAATAGGGAATTGAAAGAGTAATGATGAGTACCTGCAAAACCATAGACGAACTTAAGGATTCAAAACTAGAAAATCCCAATAGGGAATTGAAAGTCAAGTTTGTTGAGTGGCTTGATGCTAATTATTCTAACTTGATTCAAAACTAGAAAATCCCAATAGGGAATTGAAAGATGGTTTCTCTTGTGATTTTATGTGGGTCTTTGATGTTGATTCAAAACTAGAAAATCCCAATAGGGAATTGAAAGAATTACACGTTTTACAGTACTCCTTAACCAAAGATAGCAGATTCAAAACTAGAAAATCCCAATAGGGAATTGAAAGATCGTATGTGTTTTTGGATCACCGAAAAGCTGAGGATCGATTCAAAACTAGAAAATCCCAATAGGGAATTGAAAGATAGCTGCTAATTTTAGTTTCTTCATATCGCGCACACCGGATTCAAAACTAGAAAATCCCAATAGGGAATTGAAAGTGGTTTTCTTGCTGCAGGGATTGATGGCTGTTCTTGGTGCGATTCAAAACTAGAAAATCCCAATAGGGAATTGAAAGTAGGTACAAACTCCAGCATTCGATTTATCTCGTGTGCTGGGATTCAAAACTAGAAAATCCCAATAGGGAATTGAAAGTCATATCTACATTTTACCCGTTTACAAAAAGTAGAATCATTAGATTCAAAACTAGAAAATCCCAATAGGGAATTGAAAGGTGTTTATTCCGGCTATCATTTTAATCACGTTTTTTGCGGTGATTCAAAACTAGAAAATCCCAATAGGGAATTGAAAGTTACCGTGCTTTGTTAAAGGCGTATGAGGAGGCTTTGTTGGGATTCAAAACTAGAAAATCCCAATAGGGAATTGAAAGTTACGATTTATTTAAACAAGAAATAGAACAGCTTAAAAAGATTCAAAACTAGAAAATCCCAATAGGGAATTGAAAGTTAGACATTTCCGCCACCTCCAAATAAATCCTCATATTCGATTCAAAACTAGAAAATCCCAATAGGGAATTGAAAGGATCCGCTGCTTACAACATATAGTGTTGCACTTTTGCTTTGGATTCAAAACTAGAAAATCCCAATAGGGAATTGAAAGTTTTACATATTCGATTGTACGTTTACCAGTTTTTAAGTCGATTCAAAACTAGAAAATCCCAATAGGGAATTGAAAGGTGTAATCCGCGGGTACTTCGGGTTGCTTTATTGCTTTGATTCAAAACTAGAAAATCCCAATAGGGAATTGAAAGCTTTTATACATATCTTTCTTAATTTTTGGGATTTCCGAAAGATTCAAAACTAGAAAATCCCAATAGGGAATTGAAAGGCTATCATGTATTTCGCTAACTGAATAGCCAACATAGAACTGATTCAAAACTAGAAAATCCCAATAGGGAATTGAAAGTGAAACCGTCCAACGCGGACTGCACCCGGCTCCGGGGATTCAAAACTAGAAAATCCCAATAGGGAATTGAAAGTTTGTTCAGACAAAGGCTTTGAAGTTATTATATCCGTGTGATTCAAAACTAGAAAATCCCAATAGGGAATTGAAAGGTTTTCACTTGGGCTGCGAACGGTATAGCTTGGGGTTTAAGATTCAAAACTAGAAAATCCCAATAGGGAATTGAAAGTTATTCTAACCGAAATACGGCGGCTAACCATCTTCGTCGATTCAAAACTAGAAAATCCCAATAGGGAATTGAAAGTCGTTTAGGTTAGGTTTCTCGAAAAATTCTTTTACTTCGATTCAAAACTAGAAAATCCCAATAGGGAATTGAAAGAACAGCTTCCCGTGCAGAAGCAATTGCTCTTGCCGATATGTGATTCAAAACTAGAAAATCCCAATAGGGAATTGAAAGTCTGCTGTCTGGTCTCTTCCCCTCCAGTCGCCCTTTTCGATTCAAAACTAGAAAATCCCAATAGGGAATTGAAAGCTATTTGTTGTTTAACCCAGTCTTCCGGGAATAGACGTTGATTCAAAACTAGAAAATCCCAATAGGGAATTGAAAGGCGTCTTCCGGTTTTGGCGGCAAATTGTATTTTTCAACGATTCAAAACTAGAAAATCCCAATAGGGAATTGAAAGTCGTAGCCCCCCTCTGCTTTAGCATAGAATTTCAACTCAGATTCAAAACTAGAAAATCCCAATAGGGAATTGAAAGAAAACCGTATAGTTTGGAGTTTTTCTTTTGCTTTTTATGATTCAAAACTAGAAAATCCCAATAGGGAATTGAAAGTGCTTACCTTTTGAACTAATCCAGCGAAGATCAATTTCGATTCAAAACTAGAAAATCCCAATAGGGAATTGAAAGTGATTCCCTTAGATGCCAGCCTACGATGAGACCGGTGAGATTCAAAACTAGAAAATCCCAATAGGGAATTGAAAGAACATTTGAATAGAGGTTTCAACGTAGCTTAAAGCCGTCGATTCAAAACTAGAAAATCCCAATAGGGAATTGAAAGCTAAAGTCTGCGACGATGTCCCATAGTTTCTGCAGCAATAGATTCAAAACTAGAAAATCCCAATAGGGAATTGAAAGTTACTTTTATCTTTACTTGGAAATCGGCATTCTCATAGGATTCAAAACTAGAAAATCCCAATAGGGAATTGAAAGAATTGGCTACTGTGCAGAGATTTCGCCGGACAGCGGTCAGATTCAAAACTAGAAAATCCCAATAGGGAATTGAAAGCCGCGTAAGTGAACTTGTATCCCTTAAAATAGGAGACGTAGATTCAAAACTAGAAAATCCCAATAGGGAATTGAAAGTATTATCATAGAAATCTATGATTATTCTTTCAGCTTCCTCGGATTCAAAACTAGAAAATCCCAATAGGGAATTGAAAGATTTCTCCTGGGGCAATCCACTCTGTGTACCAGTTTGAGATTCAAAACTAGAAAATCCCAATAGGGAATTGAAAGATTACATCCTCAAGTTTACATATGTCAACTTCACTATCGATTCAAAACTAGAAAATCCCAATAGGGAATTGAAAGCAGATTCAGTTATTCCAACGGTTAACGATTTAGCTGTGATTCAAAACTAGAAAATCCCAATAGGGAATTGAAAGTTGAAACCCAATTCCAAACACTTATCACGTATCCACTCCCGATTCAAAACTAGAAAATCCCAATAGGGAATTGAAAGTTGATTCTCGGCATCATTTCAGATACTGGAAGTCTGCGATTCAAAACTAGAAAATCCCAATAGGGAATTGAAAGCCTCCTTTCAAAAAGAAAGGATGGAGGGGGAATTTTCCGATTCAAAACTAGAAAATCCCAATAGGGAATTGAAAGTGCCTCGATAACAACGAACCATTGACCGACAAATAACGCGATTCAAAACTAGAAAATCCCAATAGGGAATTGAAAGTTTATTCGCAGGTTCAAAAATGCGCTTAAAGCGGCATAGATTCAAAACTAGAAAATCCCAATAGGGAATTGAAAGTGAAGGTGAAGGAAACCAAGAGACTTTCCTTGAATTGGGATTCAAAACTAGAAAATCCCAATAGGGAATTGAAAGTCTAGGTAAACCGTTACCGGTTTCTTCCTCACGGTCAACGATTCAAAACTAGAAAATCCCAATAGGGAATTGAAAGTTCTAATATCGTTAATAATGGAGTCTATAAGGTCATATGTTTCAAAATAAAGGGAATTTTCAAAGGGACACGGACATAAGTTACTAGCTTTATTTGGGAGAAGTCTAATTTTATAAATAAAGTAGTATCCTGCAGAGAAGGTTTTAGATTAGCATAGTATTATTTTCTCTGAGTTTAGAGCAAGAAGTATTGATGGTATGAGTGGTCCTTGTATTATTGTTAGTGTATCTTTAAAGTTATGAGTGGTCACTATTTTTTTAATCAATAAGGGTGATGTTGTTGCAATGGGTATAGCCTTTATGTCAATGCTCTGTATATTATTATTTTTTAACAGTTTCTCTATTTGTTCTTTCATGTCATTTATTAGAAGTCTATTCCAAAGTGTCTGTTGTGTGTAGAATAAAGTTAAGTTAGGTTTGTTTACCACGATGTTTTTCATATTTTCTAGTATATACACTATTTGTGCTGGCCCGCTTTGTTCTGTAAGTAATATTGTTATTTTCTTATACTTTTTCCCCTTTAACTTATGCTCTCTTAGCTTTGATTTTAATCTTATGAGTCCTCCCATAAGCGGGTCATAATTACGTGTATATTTTCCTAGAATCGTCTTTATCTGATCAGATATAAACTCCACGGCTCGTGAATAACTTTCACATCTTTGCTTTTCCATTTTTTTCCCAAGTTCTTCGATTTCTTCCTTTAACCTGCAAAGTTTACATCCTCTAAGTTTTGTAAGTTCTATAATAGGAATACCTGCTACACTATGTACGAATTCTGCGCCGTAAACGCCTCCCTTATATTTTAGGACACTGGGCATCCATATTAATGTGTCAACAAGAAGACTTGTCAACATTTTTGATAATAGTTTCTTATCTGCTCTCTTGTAAGCTAGTTTTACTGCGATCCACTGTGTTGCTACTTGTCTCAGGGACATGGCGTTTCTATGAACCCCTGATGTTAAAGCTGCTAGAGTCATTGCAACAACATCCATATCCCCTTTAACGTCGTATTCTCGAGGTAGATCACAATACCTTACGATAGGTATCATTTTTTTAGCTGAGCGATGCGCCCAAGCTAAATACGAAGGAACCCAAGCTTCTTTTATTATTTTCACTATTCTTGAAGTTGTAGCTACGTAAAAAGCCATCGGGTTAACCGATAGGTATTGAAGAAGACTAAATATTCTTTCGGGTTTATACCTATTATCTTTATTAGTTAATTGTAAGGCTAAGATTTTCTGATAGTTGTTTCTATCATACATTACAGCTAATTGAATAGAACCTATGTTTTGTATGCTTTCCTTAAGTGGGGTGAACATGTAACTTGATGCTAAGCTGATAAAGTTTTTAAGAAATTCAGTTGTTTTCTCTATTTTCAAATTAAAGTAGACTTCCATATTAGATATGTTCATGATCTACACCTAGCTTTTCCTTTAATTTCTTAATTTCGTCTGGTGACAGGTAAAGAGCCCTATTTTCGTAAATTTTTCCCTCAAAGTAGCCGTGTTTCACATCCAAAAGCTTTTTTTGATGGCTACTTTTACTGCTGTTTTGTTGTTTGATGGGTTCTATTCTTGATTCAGGTATAACTATGAGACATGATGAGGGTGGAAGTATGTTTAGTATCTTCCAGATACTTTCTTTTCGATAGTCTGAAAGAATTATAACAATAACTTTCTTTCCTTTTAGCATTTCTCTAAATTTCTCTAACCCTTCATCTTCCTCACTAATAATTTCGATGATGAAGGTTTTTTCGCTTAGGTTCTTCTTTAAATCATTTATTTGTTCTTCTATTTTTTCATTAGAAAGTAGTAAAAGACGTGTTTTTGCTTGGTTCTTTATCTTCTCAACAATGTTTTTAATACATTTTGCTTGGTTCTTAACTCTGTGTTTATATGCTTTGGTTTCTTTTTCAATACGTTGAACCATAAATAGGAGGATGAGTTCATCTTTTCTTTGTAGTTTGAGATCATTTATTGTTTTCGTAAAGATGTCCACCCGTTGAAGATCAAAATTAAAGTCTAATAAACTTGGAATCTTAGCCATATTCTTGCCCATAATTACGTTAAAGAGCATATTTGAAAGGTCTGCAAGATAATTAGATAAAGTAATTGTAGGTTCTGAACCTTGTATTCTATAACTTGACATTATGTCTTGTAAAATCATTTTTGCCTTGTTGTGTGAGAGAAAGAACAAACAATAATATATTAGGTTATGTATTTCTGCATCTATTTCAAGAGCTCTGATTAATGCATCTTTAATGAGATCAGACTTCTTCACGGTTTCGTAATAAAGTATCTTAGAATTAGACAAAGCTGGTATACCATTTAATTCGCGGTTGCCTTTATACCAAAATATGGGTTTCATGCCGGTTGTCAAATCTACTATTGTTTTCGTTTCCTCATGTTTGTGGGACACTTCTTCAAACGCGTAAAAGAGATGATCAACATTTGCTTCATTTTTCATAATCTTTAATACACCGACAAAATCCAGCTCACGTATAGCATCTGGGTAAAGATAGAAGGTGTCAACATAAAAAATATTTAGAGAAGGTTCAGCATATATAACATCGACTGACGGATCATATATAGGCCATTTTATTTTTTCCAGTTCTCTTAATATATCTTTGAGATTTTTATAGTTGAATTGTACTCCTCCAACGTTTTTCCTTCCACCAGCAGTATAACCTAGTTTCCGAAGCTGTTTGTAAACTGTACTTAAATCTATAGGTTTCCTGGTTGCAATTCTAGCTGATACAGCTCTATTTTGATCATCTAACCCGATAGATACCACTATATCATATTTATCTTCCAACTTTAGCATAGCTTCGGTTCTAGCAGCCTTTTCGATGTCATTTTGTTCAAAATATGTGAAAACTGCAACTCCAGGAACAATAACATAGGTTCTTTCAAACATGTCACGGATTTTCGGTTCTACATGTTTTCTCCACTTTCTGCTTTCCTTTTCAGCCCATTCTAAAATTTCTTTCCATTTCTGGTTAGCTACAGACTCCGTGAGAAATTTTCTCATGTCTACGCTAGAAATGTTAAGTAGATATGCCCTATGCAACTTCTCAGCAACTTCCTTTTCATATATTCCGTTGTCTATATCATTTATTGCTTCTAAAAGTTCTTTGTTAACCTTGATTCTAAGAACATCATGTACTAACTGTGCAATGCTTTTACAATTCGGGAAAACAATACTTTTAACAACCTTGTTCTCTTTGAATAATTCTACTCTTGTTGGACCATTGTGATGGTCAAAAAGTAAATTTTCTCCTTTATATATAATTCCCCTAGTTAGGGAGAGTTCTACAAGAATGCAGTCTTGAACTATCATTCCATTAATTCTTTCTGGTTTGGGATAGATATATTCAACTTCTAAACCTATATTTCTAAAATATCTTATTAAAAACCCTGTAGCAAAAATTCCATCCAAATCTCCATCACTAACAATTTTAACTGCCCTTCCTTTAACAAAAGTTTGTAGTAGATTGATTACATCCCTACCTAACTTATTTATCATCAGATACCACCAAATCCTCTCACTTATCAATATATATAAACACTATAAATAAATGGTGAGGTCCCTCCTTCCTTAAAATGTTCTCAATTCCCCCTAACTCCTTTTCATGCCTTAAAATCTATGGTTTTTCCTTTTAGTAAGTTTTTATTTTTAGAATGTAATCATGTTATTTCATAGAACACTATAAGTATATCAACTTTGTCGGTATATTTTTGTGTGGAGAAGTTTATGAGTAACTACTATGCAGACCTTTTGAAGAGAAAGGCAAAAACATTTTTGGAAAGTGAACAAACAGATTTTTAAGAATAATTACGATCTGGTGTTATTTTACATTGAACAGTTCTTACAACTCCATCTTAAACATTTGTTATATAAGAAGACAGGCAATTATACCAAGACACACTCCGTGGTGCGTCTCACAAGGGACTTAGTAAAAGTTTGTGGCGAAAATCGTCTAAAACGATTCTATGAGAGAAACTTGGAGATTCTCTATCTTCTTGAAAAAGCATATACCTTCAAGATATCTGCTCAGGGAGTATGACAAAGATATAGCTGAACGGATTTTGAAAGTTTTCCTTGAAAAAACAATGAACTTCCTTTTTCCCTTGAGATTCAAAACTAAAAAATCCCGATAGGGAATTGAAAGATAACAAGACCTTTTTCATCTACAACTTTTCTGTCCATATGATTCAAAATTTCACGGCAAACCAATATCCGGTTTATTAAGCTATTTAAAAATCGCTATAATAAAACAGCGGTTAATTATCGCATGAAGTAACGTTATGATTAATTTGATCATCCTTTAACATTAATAACATTTTTTACAGTCAAGAAAGAAAAATTTAAATTTATGTTACTTCGGTCTTTTTACTAACAGTTTAAAATAAATTAAGTTCAGCTGAAATTTCCTGAATCTAGAATGAAAACGGTTTAAAGGTTTTTTGATGAGTTTACGGTTAATTTTAAATGAAACTATCATTAGAGAAACGTGTTGGTAGTGAATATGATACTACCAAGCTAAATTTAGCTTAAACTACGCTTTGAAGATTTTTTAAACTACTCATATTTTTGCACTTGTTTTTCTATTTAAATACTTTCGTTCGCTTGAGTGAAAAATTGACTAGGTTGATGTCAATTTTGTTCAAATTTCCATTTCGCTTGCGTATTTCAGAAGCTTTCGGTTAGAAAGGGGGATTTAAAGTTCTGGCACTGATAGAAAAGAGGTGAAGAAGATCATTCTCCATTTGTAAGCTTTTAGAGAGAGAAGCCGTTTTTAGGCTTCCTTAATAAATATTTATATATTACACTTAATGCTAAATTTAGATGTGAGAAGGTTAGGGGGTCAAATTGTTATGGGAGAATCTTCAATAGACATTTATGATCTTGCGGTTCAAGCTGGTTCAAAAGCTATTAATAGAATTGATAAAAGCACTATGAATAATATAATTTCTGTTTTTCAGGGGAATCCCGATGCTGATAAGGCTTTTAAGGAACTGATTTTGTACATTGCAAGGCAGACGGGTAGACGAGAAATAGATAGATCCGTAAGTAGAGTAATGCTTTCGCATCTCAAAAACATGTATGAGAGGTATAAGGGTGATGAGCTTAGGGAAAACGTCAGTAGATATCTTACCCTTATGAAATGGGTTTATGAAAGTAATGTTACTGGTGTCAGTAGCTTTAAGGAGTTCATAAATAGATTGGCTAAGTGAGGGGGTTTTATGCGGAATTTGTTTGTAGAAAAATATATTGTCAAGGGGAAGATTGTTAATTTAGATCCTCTTTCGATAGGCGCTGGGAAAGGAGCACTAACTGGGGCTATCGATAATCCTATAGTAAGATTAAACAATATACCTTATATACCTGGTAGTTCGCTCAAAGGAGTCCTTAGAACTGAGGCAGAAAGATATGCGAGAATTTTGGGGCTCTCTGTGTGTGATATATTTAAGGGAGAAGAACTGGATTGGAAGAAAGAAGCAGAAAGTAAAAATGAGAATTATGAGCCTTGTGTAATCTGTAGAATCTTTGGTGGCCCAACGATTTCCTCGGCTATCATAGTTCACAATCTGTATGCTAAGGATGCTATCACAGAGAGCAGAACTTGTGTAAGTATAAGTAGAGTAACTGGCGCGCAAATTCCAGGTAGACTGTTTGATATAGAATATGTAGTTCCGAATACCGAGTTTACATCGAATAACGATAATAGAATCTTTGAAATTGATGGGAGAATAAGCTTAGAGGATAGGGATAAGGATGAAACTAAGATTATTTTGTATCTTTTAAATAAATTGAGGATGGGAGAAGTTGTATTGGGAGGGAGAAAGAGCGTGGGGATGGGAAGAGTGCAGCTAAAAATAGAAAGGGTGGAGAAAATGGTTTTAGAAAACGGAGAAGTAAAAATAGGGGAGGTAAAACTTTTTTAAGGTGAAGCTTAAAATGCAAGAATGGGTTTCTTTTGACGTGTTACGCAGGGAAATAGTAGTTGAACTTGAATACAAGAATCTTAGTCCTCTAAGAATAGGGTCAGGGTCTTCTAAAATCCCGACTTCTCCTGTTGACCTACAAGTAATAACAATACTTAAGAACGGAATGCGTGTACCTTATATACCTGGTAGTTCGCTCAAAGGAGTCCTTAGAACCGTCTGTGAAAATATAGTTGCCTCACTGAAGCTGTTCCCTAAAGAATATAAATGTTTTATGGGCGAAGGATGTAAAAAAAGATATGATAACGTGTTAAAGCAATATTTGAGAGAAAACATGCTTGAAGAAGCTAAAAAACTTCTTCAAAAATATTGTTTAGTATGTAAAGTTTTTGGAACAACTTCCTACAAAGCTCATCTCTATGTTTCTGATGCTTATCCGATAGGTGACGTATCTAGAGGAGTTAAGGTTGGTATAGCTATAGATAGAAGAAGCGGAACGGCTCGGAGAGGAGCATTATATACTATTGAATATATAGAGCCAGGATTTGTTTTTCAGAGTGGTCTTATATTTAAGAATCTGCCGAATTATTTAATTGGATTGGTGATTAGTGCTTTAGACATGATTAACTCTGGTTTTGTTGCAATAGGTGGATTTAAAACTCGAGGATTTGGAAAAGTTGAGGTTACCTTTAAGAATATTAGAGGCATAACTCTGCAGGATAACGAGTATGTGGATATTGGTGAAGCGAAGGAATTACCACCCTTAGATGAAGATGATTCTTTAGTAAAAACGGAATCTGTTAAAAGTTTTGTTAATGGTTGTAGAGAGGCGTGGAGGAGATATGTCGAGAAAAAGCGTCGTGGTCAAGGTTAAGGGGTATAGGAGTCCTGTTAGTCGATGTGGTATAGAGGAGGGACGCATAAATTTCAAGTTAAGTTTTGAAGGTATTGTCGACGAATCTTCCTATCTTTTTACAGGTTCTCTAGTTGGGAAGCTACCTTCATATTCCGAAATCTTAAAAAAAGTGGACGAAAAAATGGATTTATTCGCCTCAAATATAGATGCTTTCATCAATGAAATTAATAGAATTTTTTCAATGTATCAGGGAAGAATGAATACAACACAGTACTCTGTTAGAGATACACCTGCTATTCCAGGGTCTGCTATAAAGGGTAGTGTTAGATCAAATTTAGAGTATAGGTTTAAACCTTTCCAAGTTGGTCCAAATTACTATTCTTATTCTTGCTATATTTCTCAGGGTAAATATGTAAATAAAAAGTTTGCAGCTAAACATTTAGCATTTTGGGGAGAGGAAGTGTCCTTTGAGAGAAAAGCCTGCGAAGCAAATCAAGTATGCATATTATGTGATATGTTTGGTAATCCTAGGTTGGCTTCAAGAACATATTTTTCAGATGCCGTTTTGGTAGAAGGAGATCTAATATCTATACCTGAACTCAATGTAAAAGCTGTAGCTTCAGGTTCAAGATTTAAATTTACTGTTACAGCCTTAAACTATAATTATTCCGAGTTAGGATTGTTGCTTTTTGGGTTTAACATTCTTGGAAACAGCGAGGCGATAGAGCCGCTTATCATGGGGAAGTTTAAGTATAGGTACAATCCCAGAGTCGGCGGGCAAATTAAAGGAAAATATTTTGGGTTAATGAAGTTTAAGTTGATCGATGCGGTGTCATGTAATTTTCAAGAAGTTATAAAGGAAGACGTTTCAAAGCTCGTTGCTAAAGCGAAACTAGAGATGGAAAAAGAAGATTTTGCTAGATATTTGGATAGGAGGGCTAAAATTGGTAGGCTACAATGAAGAAAAACTGATGAATATTATAAGGAGTGCAAAAATTCTTATAGTTACAGAGGAAGACTACACCACAAGAAAGTATTGTGAGGAGGAAATTGGGGAAATTGAGAGTTTAGGTCTATTTGGATATGCTTTTCTTAAAGATTCACTCTATGTATGGATAAAAGTTAACGGAAAATATCTAATCAAGGAATTGAATGGCGAAATATTTCAAAAGATGAAGGACAGATATCTTCACCATGAAGTAGGTGACCCTGAGAAAAAACTGGGGGAGATACTTTGAGTAGAAGTTTCGAATTTAACGAAATCTATAAGGCTTTTATAGTACCTATAAGAGGAAAAAACGGACCCCAATATGTTAAAACAATAACTGCTGAAGAGTCGAAAAAACTCTTTGATAATCTAACTAATTTAATAAGAAAGCTTTTAGAGAGGTTCCTATTTTTTAAAGGGAAAGGAAAGTTATCAACTATAGAAGAATTAAGTGATTTTCTCGATTTTTTTATTTTATTTATAAAGGGCGTTCAATACATGGACATTGTACCAGAAGTTATACCATCTCAAGTAAAAGAATTTTACCTCTCCATTTACTACAAAGATTATAAAAAGAAGATTAAGCTAGATAATTGGGAGGGAATTAAAGAATATGAAGACCTATTAGTTACCCTTTATCACGAAACAAGACGTAAAACAAAAAAAGATTTATCTTTAGAAGAAAGGGAAGAAACCATTATAGAGAAAGCTTTCCACTATCCTGCGGATACAAGAATACTTGCGAATGTTTCTTCCTTACTATTACATTCCTTTGTGGTTTCAGGTATAGCTACCTGTAAGTTAATAGAGTCATATTTGTCTATAGGACAGGAAATAGATAAGGAAAAACTGGTAGCTTTACGACTAGCGTCATTGTTCCATGATTTTGGAAAATATAATTTCATGGAGTGGCATCTTCACGAGCAAAATTCCATAAAGTTTCTAGAAGAGCTAAAAAGAGACTATGCTGAGGGTAAGGCTAAGGAAATTTTTGATTTAGCAATAAATATAATTAAAGGTAGCAGTGAACTTTTAACATATTTGAGGGAAGCTGATAAAATTGCAAGTGCCGAGGATAGGCTTAAAAGAATATTTTTTTCATTGCTGGAAATGGATAAAGACGCTAAATCGAAAGTTAAGGAAGCCGCTGAGAGAATAGGGAAGAAATTAGAAAGTTTCAGCGATTTAGATAAACTTTACAAAGACTGGAATTTCTGGAAGAGTTTAGGTCAAAGTAATATAAGAGATTTAAGTGAAAAGTTTTGCAAGATGCTATCGAAGATTGACGTTGAAAATCCAATAATTAGAGAAATGTTAGAAAAACACATAAAGATAAGTGGAACATCGCCTGAAGACTTTTTGGTAGCAAAAGCTGATATAAGAAATATTCAAAAGTATATTCGCGCCAACGATCTTAGGACAATGAAAGGGGCAAGTAGAATAATAGACACTATACTAATGATTAGCATTCCTTACTGTCTTCACGAGAAATTTCAACTTCCATATGAGTGTTTTTTGTTCTACGGAGGCGGAAATATTACCTTCCTTATTCCAAGTTCGTTAAAAGATAAAATTGGAAGTGAATTGTATAATCTTGGGAGAAATTTCGAAATAGATATAGCTTACAGTTATGCGCCACTATACTCGAATTTTAATCTAACAGATGCAATATTGACAAGGGAATTGACCAAGAAAAAAGCCACTTCATATATAAGCGGGGAGGTTTCACCAAACATATTTAGAATATGCGCATTTTGTGGCTTTAATTTTGCGGAAAAAACCGAAAAAGGAAAATATATATGTTCTTTATGTGAAAAGAAGTATAAAATTGGAGAAAACTATCACTATAAGCAACTTTTCAGAAAACTATTTGGAAATGATCCAAGTGAAGACTTTCTCAAACGTATACTAGAATATATAGGAGGTTTGGATCTAGCTGAGCTGGAAAATCCAGAAGAATATTTGAATATAGCTTTAATTAGAATGGATGCAAACATTGCAGGGCAACTAATGTCATCATCGATATCTATCACTGATGCCTTCGAAAGGAGTATAAGGATAGATTCGTCATTAAAGAAAGCTTTCCATAATTTTCTAAATAAGGTAAGAAGGAAAAACAAGGATGACTATAATAGACTTGTTTTTGGAGTAGTCTACATGGGTGGTGATGATGCTACACTAATAGTTCCATCCAAATTAGCTTTACCATTAGCCTATAATATGATTAATGAGTACTTTTTAAATATGGGTTGTAGATCTACGCTTTCGGTTAGTATAACCGTAGCAAAACCAAAACATCCTATAATACCTTTATATGAAAGTGCTGGATACATTCTTGATAAGCTAGTCAAGGATAATATTAGAGAAAGTGCTCTAGCGATTCATATGGAAGAAGCAAGGCTCAGAGAAGATTTCAGAGGGGCTTTAAGCATCTTTGTAACTGAACAAGGTATTATGTATCCAGAAAACATTGATTTTGCATTAAATAAGGTTTTAAAGGAAAAAGTCAGCTTATTGAAGGAAAAGCCTTTTCTACTGTCTGAAAGAAAACAGAAAAACTCTATTTTAAGATATTTTAATCTAATTCTAGACAAAACAATTGATAAAATAGATTCATCGATCAGCGAGGAACTTCTTCAGAAAATTTATACTTCTGGATTTAAAGAAGATCTTCGGTCATTAAGGAGAATTCTTTTCAAAAACCTACAGGTAAGGGTCGAGAAGGATAATTCAACTTTTGTAAAGGTAATATTTGCTGGGAGAGAAGAGAAGACAGGTAGTAAGGAGACGCAGGAGACAATTAAAAGAATGATGGAGAATTTGCTGTATATGGATGGAGACGAACCTATATTTACACTGTTTGACCTGTATTTAGTTTTAGAATCTTTAATAGGGGGATTAAAGTAGATGTTTGACTTCACCATTAAGATTAACTTTATAACTTTGAAAAAACTGCATATATCGTCAAGCATTCCGATAAAAATAGTTGCAGATAACCCATTTATGGAAACGATATCAGAGAGAGGTGAAAAAGTTAAAATAATACCCGCTTCGACGATAAAAGGGGTTTTAAGATCGTCATTAATAAAAATAAGCAGAGCTTTAGGTTTTAATGTTACACCATCAGTTAACCCCGAGAAGATAAGGGATAAAAATGATATAGTGACTGCTATTTTTGGGAAACCTGGTGGGGACTTCTCTAAAATAAGTATTGAAAACGCATATTATAAGGGAGATACACAGGTCTATACTCATGTTAAAATAGATGAAGAAACAGGTATAGCTGAGGAAGGGGGATTATTTAGCAGGGAATACATACCTATTGGTGAAAAATTCTCTACAAAAATAATATGTAAAAATCTATCAGTAGAGGAAACAAGAGCTCTTTTAGCAGCTCTAGTAAATCTTAGGTTTGAAGGTATTGGAAGAAACTCTTTTGTTAACGTAACTATTGAAGATGTTTCACCGAAAGAAATTCTAGAAAGATTGGAAAAAGATGAAATAATTCACATTTTGCTTGACACATTGAGGAGGCAGAATATTTGAATATATATGAAGTACAACTTAGACAAGAGAGTCCAGTGCTTGTATCTGGTATAGCTGCAGATTCAAGGTATTTAAAACATTCTACCAGTTACATAGAAGGTTACACTCTAAGGGGAGCTCTGCTAACTTATATAAGCAGAGAATTGAAAAAAGATGTAAAAGAAGAGGCTCTAAAGCCAACCATAATATTTCATCCGGCATATCCAACATTTAGAAAAGAAGTTTCCAGACCTGCACATCCCTTACTACTATGCTGTAAAGTTTGTAGGGAAGATAAAATATTTCCAAGTATAGATAGCATTGAGAAAATACGTGATTTCGACATAAATGAACTTTTCAAAGTAACATGTAGGAGAGGACATTTATATACAGTTAGCAACATGAAAGGAGAACTCGTAGTAAAAATTGATAAAACTTATTATAAACTTTCACAATATTTACAGTCCTTAGATTCCACGGCAATAAACAAATATGTAAAGTCCAGTGAGATAGGGATGCTTTTTGGCTATCTAACCTTATTACCAGTTCATGAAGAAGACGGACAACTTAAACAGAATATCTTTATAGGTAAAATAGTTGACACAGAAAATAAATTAGAAAATCTATTAGAAGAGGAAGATTTTGAGATAAAAATAGGTAGAGGGAAATCTAAAGGCTTCGGCAAATTCAACGTCCACATAAAACTATTAGAAAACTATGTAGAAAAAAGAACAAAGATCATAGAAAACGTTTTACAAAAAACTAATAATATAATTATGTTAAGGTCACTTTCACTTTCTTTTGGATTAGAAATAAACAATCACGGAATATTTACCAATCTAAAACTTGATTTAGACGCAAAACCTCACTATGTCTTAAAAGATAAAAACTATTTATTAACGGGAATTAAAACAATAAGCGGTTTTTCCCTTAAAGTCGCACATGGAGGAATACCAAAACCTAGAATATCCGGCGCTGCACCAGGATCACTATTTTTCTATGAAATAAACACAGACAAAGCTAATTATCTAGCTGAAAAAGAGCTCAAAGGTTTCGGCCCTCTAAGCTATGGAGGTTTAAATATCTTGGAGGTAGTGACAGATGTTTAAGGTATTCCTTGAAAACAGGTTTCTAATAGATCTATACCTAAAACCGGTAGATCCGCTTCACATAGGGGCCGGAGGAGAGTTATTCACTAGGTCAATTTTAAAAATGAAGGTCAACAAATATTACATACCGATTCTGCCAGCAGAATCACTTAAAGGCGTATTGAGAAAACTAGCGATGAAAATAGCTAAAAGCATGGTATTTTCATCTCCAGATATAAATGAAATCGTAAAATGCCATAGGAAAGATGAGCATATTAGAAAAGATAAAGAACATTGCGAGGGATTAACGAGAAAGTATAAGAAAAACGCTATAGAAACGATGAGAGAAATATTTTCAGATAAACAAATAGAAGAACTTACGGAAAGGGCCCTCTTAGAATACTATTTCTCATTAATATGTCCAGTATGCAACCTCTTTGGTGGAAAAAGTGTCGCTGCAAAACTAAAATTCTTTGACGCATATCCACTTCTAAATGACAAAATAGTTGAATTAAAGACTAAAACATACACATCCACTTCAATAGATAGACAAACAGGAATAGCGAAAGAAGGGCGGCTATACACCATAGAATTCATAGAGCCTCTAGACAATATTAGGTTTAAGCTGAGGATAATCGCAGAAAACCTGGAACAAGGCTCCGATAACTCAAAACTATTAGCCAATATATTCCAGTACCTATTACATGAAGGTATAAAAGTTGGAGGGCTTAAGAGCAAAGGCTTTGGAACATTAAAAATCGACGAGGAAAAAACAAATATAAAGTCGATCCACCTAAAAACACCACAAAGCCAAGAAGACCTCAAGAGAAACATACTGAAACTCTCAATGAAAGAAGAATACACAGAGAAGCACACATTGAGAGGCTTCATTGAATGGCTGAAAAAATAGAAATACCACTAACACCGCTAGAAGAAAAAATAATTGAAGAATTAGTTGAAAAAATACTTACATCAAACAAATTAGATTTTTTAGAAATTCCTTCGAAAGATGAAGAGAGTCTAATTTTCTTCAGTAGTATCAAAAATGATCTGGAAGCAATATTATCGAGTCTGAAGAAAAATTTGAAATTATCAGCAGAAATAAAAGACATAAAAGTGGCAGGAGAAGAGCTAAAAGACGTCATTCCGCTTAGCATTGATATTTCTCTGGATCCTGTAAAGCCTCTATTAAAAGAAAAATTTAAGGAAGATTTAAAAAACTATGAAAACGATAATTTTTCATATTTTAAATTTACGTTGTTAGCAAACCTTTGGAAGCTAGAAGAAATCCTTAAGAACTTTGGTCTGGAAATTAAAGAAGTTAAAAAGGGAAAAAGATATAGGGAAGTGTTTTCATGTCCCCAATATTATAATTTTACAAAGGATATCCTAGAAATTTACGAAAAATTTTTCGAGCTTTTTGAACAAATATATGAACAAAATTTGGAAGATAAAAAGGGGCTTCTTAATGTCAAAGATGAAGCAAATATTAACATTGAAACTCAAATAGCCTTTTATGTATTTACAGCAGGTATGCTCGGAGTTCATGGTCAATATTTCAATAAGATTATTGAGAAACAGGAGGAATTTTTTAAGAAATATTTTGTATCAATTGTACCAGAAGTATATGTTTACGAAGAGGGAGGAGAAAGAAGATACTCGTTTAAAAAACCAGAAGGGCGTCATTCTTATTGTTTAGAGAAATGTTTGGTAGTTCCTAAGCTGTATTTTGATATGTATAGGGAAGACACCCTTTTTGAATGGCACATAGCTCTAAAAATAAGAGAATTTTTCCACGATTATAATATTCCAGCTATTACTCTACAAAATATCAATGTTAGTCGCAAGAATAACGGGCAACAAGAGATAGAAATGGGGGAAATAGATGTTTTGATTTGCCTTATTTTTAATAAACCGAGCAGCCTAGAAAAATTCATACTTGTTGAATGTAAAAGAAATTTCCCTAAAAGAGAGAAAGAAATCAAAAAAATGGAGAAAAAAGTAGAACATTTTATTGAAGCCGGGATACAGGATGTCCAAGGACTAATTGTTACGCTACATGACTTTGATAAAGAAAAAGAAAACGTCATGGAGAATAATAAAGTAAAATGCATAAGCTACTATGAACTTGAAAAAGAACTCATAAACATGATTTTTAAACTCATAAAAAATGATCTAACGTGACCTTAAATAATTTTAGCAGAGAGCATATCAATAGGGAATTAAAAGCCAATTATATATTTGTCTGTTGTGCCAACAAGCGTATAGGATTCAAAACTAGAAAATCCCAATAGGGAATTGAAAGGTAAAAAGTGTTTTCAGATCTAGCCTCGAAACACTGCGTTTCAAAACTAGAAAATCCCAATAGGGAATTGAAAGACAAGGTTTTTCAATCTGGTTCACGCTCCTTATATGGTTGTTTCAAAACTAGAAAATCCCAATAGGGAATTGAAAGGGATGTGTTGGTGGGGTTTTGCTGTGTGTTTGGGGTCGGATTTATTCGGCTGTGAGTACTATTTTTTCTATGTTGGTGTGGTTGATCATGTAGGATGTTATTGTGAGTGTGGTTGCTGAGAATGATGTTATTATGCTGGTGGTTTTCCATGTAATTTCTGGTGTGATGTCGATTTTTAGGATTGTGAATAGTATTAGGAAGATGCTTATGAATAATATGTAGTTGATTGTTTGTATTTGTTTCATCCCTAGGTAGAAGTATATGAGGCTTAATAATCCTATGCATGCTAGTATGAATAATGGTACTGTAAATAGTGTGTAGAATATTGTGGTGTGGTTGGGTTCATAGTTATTAAGTATCAATATTATGTGTGTTGTTAAGGTTGTGATTGTCGCTGATATTATTGAGATGCTTAATGTTTTTCCAAGCCATAGTTCCTTTAATTTTATAGGGCTACATAGTATTGTTTCTATGATTCCTTCTTTCTTTTCCTTAACAATGCTGTTGCTTAGGCTGAATCCCACCGTTAACCCGATGATTAAGGGTATGTATGGTATGAATGTGTTTATTAGGTATGTTGGTTTTTCTCTGGTGGTGAATAGGAAAATTCCTGTGAATAGCAGTGTGCTAAATAGTGATGTCCCTAAGCTTCTATCTCTAATAGCTTCTATAAACTCTTTTTTAATTAGGATAAATATGTGTTTCATATTTGCCACCTCTTACAATCTTAAGATAGACGTTGTAGAGGCTTTCTTCATTTCCTTTTATATCAATGATCTTTAGCCCCATTATCACTAGAGGTTTTAGAATTCTAGATATGTTGCTGTCTTGATAGAATATTCTTATAGAGTTTCCATGTAGATTGTATAGAATCTTTTTGTTATCTAAGTATTTAGCGGCTTTCATAGCATCTTTCATATTCTTGAAGGTGATTTCTATAGATTTTCTTTCGAGGCTATGTATTAGTTTTCTTGTAGTATTTAATGCGGCGATTCTTCCATTTACTAAAATAGCTACTCTTGAGCAGAGTCTTTCAACTTCGTCAAGATCATGTGATATTAGGAATATGGTTGCGTCTCTCTCTTTAGCTAATTGGGATATTAAATTTCTTATTGTAATTTTTGCTTCAGGGTCTAGGCCGGATGTAGGTTCATCCATAAATACGATTTCAGGGTCGTGTATTAATGCTCTGGCAATGGCTAATCTCCTTCTCATCCCCCTAGAATAATATCCTACCTTTTTGTCCTTCTCGTCATATAATCCTACTAAATCTAATAATTCCTTAATCTTCCTGTTCCTTTCGTTACCATTTGAAACTCCATATATTCGGCTGTAGAAGTCTAGGTTTTCATAGGCTGTAAGTTTATTGTATAATCCGTCATTCTCTAAGACGACCCCTACTTTTCTCCTTAAATTGATGTTCTTGCTGAGATCGTCTCCAAGGACCAGAGCCTTGCCTGAAGTGGGTTTCATTAAACCTAATAGTATTCTTAATGTAGTTGTCTTACCAGCTCCGTTAGGGCCTAGATAGCCGAATATCTCTCGTCTCTCTACGTTAAATGATATATTATTTAATATGAGTTTGTTGTTGATTTTTTTCACTAGATTATTTACTATAATTACTGGTTGTTTCATTTCAGATCACCTTATATTCTTTTGAATACGCCTCTCTTGACTATTGACCAGTAGCTGTAGAATATGATCCATATGGTTGAGGCTGGAAGTATTAGGTATAGCCAGATGTTGAATGCCTTGAAGGCGGATAATATGTTGATTATGATATATATGGTGACGTTGAGTATGTATGCTCTCCTCTGCCAACCATATTTCCTAATGGTATATATGGCTTGGAGAGCTGCATATCCATCTCTAGTTAATATGTATTTTCCATCCTCTATAGTTATTAGGTCCTTAAGCTTCTTCAAGTGGAAATCGAGTTTACCGCTACTCTCTAGGCTCAATTCCCTCTTTAACTCAGAGAACCTCATAGCCTTCTTAGAGAGGATTTCGAGGATCTTTATCCTTATCGGATGTGAAATGGCCTCAAACTTTTCATCTTCTTCTTCCACGTAAATCACCGCAATTTATGAATAAGGTTTCCTATTTAATTCTAACACCATTGACTAATAGTCAATGACTCTTGACCGTTTCAGATTATTATAAAATACCTTTAGATCCTTGTTATTGATGAAGTGTAATTTCGTGAATGATGTTGGTGGTCGTGAATATGCGATATAACATAAATAGCTTGTATATCTTAGATTAGTAGTTATTTGGTTGTCAATTTTACTCATAGCCTTAATTTTTAATTATATTTCTCTGCGAGTTCAAAGCTTTTAGATGAGTAAATTATTTTTGTAATGGGTTTCACATGGGAGATCAGGGCATCGAAAACTTGATTTAAACTTGTTAAAAGAGTGTGGAAGCAGGTTTATACATCTAGTGTTTAGGAACTGATGGTTGGATCTATGTCGTGTAGCCAGTTCTTGCAAAAGAAGTTCTCAAAAGAGGGTTGAAAGGTCAGGAGATTCAAGGAAGGTATGATAGTTGAGGTTGAACTTGAAAACGAGCTTTTGCAAAAGAGTTTCTTTCTTAGCTGGTCATTCACGTGTAGTACGTGTGATTTAAACTATAAAATCTCGATGGGGAATTGAAGTTTTCTTTGAGTTTGATTTCGGTTTGAATTTAAAGGGGGAGGAAAAGGTTTAGGTTGTGGTTGTTGTTTAAGTTTCTAGGTTTGGGCTATTTCCTAGTAATGTTCTTTGTGAGCTTTTCGTGGTGGGTGGTGGATGATTGTTTGCATAGTAACTTCGGTTTTACTTTAAAAGAGTGGGGGTGTGTGGTTTTGTTGGAGGAGAGGGGTATGGGTTTCCAGCGGTGAAAGTTGACGCTTAAATATATGGTGTAAAAGGCGAAGTGAGTTTCCTAAATGAAAAGAGATGTTTAGTCGGTGGAATTTTGATTTGATTTTCCGTCTTTACTTGTTAAATGCCTTAAAAGACTCTTATAAGAGATAGCATTTTGTTTGGTAAGATGTTTTCATAGCCTTTAGTTTATTTAACACGTATGGGTGAAATGGGCTTATGTGATTTTCTTAAATTCAAATGTTTGAAGTGCGTTTCTTTTCTAGCTCTATTTTCTGCTTTGTTCTTTTTCTGGTAAGGAATATTCACGTGAAAATATTTGTGAATGTTTTTCAGCGAAACAACGTATTCCGACTAAAAACTTATTTCAAGTGGGGAAGAAAAGAGGAAACATATCTAATAGGCGTAGTGTAGATGTGAACAACAATATAAGATATATTTAAACTTGGAGAAGCGATTGTTTCGTGTTATATTTGTTTTATCGGTCTGTGTTAAAATGTTTTTAATATTAACAAGCGAGTTCTTGTCAAAGATCAACTAAAATATATTTCTAAGTAAAGATTGTTAGACACGTTTTTGCTTTAATTCAACTTTCAAAATAAGACAAAGAAACTTGTACAGCCTATTTCTAAAATATTCACGATAAAACAAATTAAAAGTCTCCCCACCCCCAACCC
>Ga0209410_1000097_pt1 | contig 34834 bp, 36 predicted proteins | sample Mar14436cmmetaG_FD_184135 | JGI IMG/M metagenome (GOLD analysis project Ga0209410, IMG submission 184135) | Marine hydrothermal vent microbial communities from Guaymas Basin, Gulf of California to study Microbial Dark Matter (Phase II) - Marker... ... | reverse complement strand
CCTGAGCCGTACCACCCCAGTGGTGGTCTCCTCCGTACCGCCCAGGATGCCCTCAAGGATCCCCTTCCGCTCCTCGGGAGAGATCCCCGAGGCCCACTCCCTCACCGGCTGAGCCATGCCGTCCCAACGCTGCCATCCCAACATGTGGAGCTGAGAGGTCAGGTCTGCCCCATCGTCCATGACGATCGAGGGGCAGTGGGCCATCGCCCGCTGGATGTGTCGATAATAGGTGTCAGAATCCTCCCCCTTTACGGCGAAGACCTTGATACCCTCCTTCAGCAGGGCAGCAGCCACCTCGTCCTGGGTGGAAAGGGGGTTTGAGGCACAGAGGAGGACCTCTGCCCCTCCTGCCTTGAGGGCCAGGACCAAATTGGCCGTCTCTGTGGTCACGTGAAGGCAGGCCGAGACTTTCACCCCTTCAAGCGGCCGCTCTCGGGCGAACCGCTCCCTTATCAGCCCGAGGACGGGCATATGCTGTGAAGCCCAGGCTATCTTCTGCTGACCCTGGGGGGCGAGCTTCGGATCCTTGACCTCGAAATCCATCAGATGCCGAAGGCCTCGCGGAGCTCCTTCACCCGGTCGGTCCTCTCCCAGGTGAACTCCGGCTCTTCGCGGCCGAAGTGGCCATAGCAGGCGGTCTTCTTGTAGATGGGCCGGCGCAGGTCAAGGTATTCGATGATCCTGCCGGGGCGGAAGTCGAAGAGCTCCCTGACCACACGGGCTATCTCGTCGGTGGGCACAACACCCGTTCCCTGGGTGTCCACCATGAAGGAGACGGGCTCTGGCTCCCCGATGGTGTAGGCCACCTGGACCTCGCATTTGGTGGCCAAACCTGCGGCCACGATGTTCTTTGCCACGTAGCGGGCCATATAGGACCCCGAGCGGTCCACCTTGGTGGGGTCCTTGCCGCTGAAGGCCCCTCCACCGTGGTTCCCCTTGCCGCCGTAGGTGTCGAGGATGATCTTACGGCCCGTCAAGCCACAGTCCGCCATAGGGCCTCCCAGGACGAAGCGCCCTGTGGTGTTGATGTAATAGCGGGTCTTGTTGTCTATCATGGGCTCGGGGATCACCTTCTTTATGACCTCCTCGATGATCCCCTCCTTCAGGGTGCTGTAGCTCACCTCCGGCGTGTGCTGGGCCGCTATCACTATGGCGTCCACCCTCACCGGACGGCCGTCCACGTACTCCAGGGTGACCTGGGTCTTTCCGTCAGGGCGGAGGAAGTCGAGGATCTTCTCCTTTCTCACCTGGGCCAAACGCTGGGCCAGCCTGTGGGCGAGCATGATGGGCATGGGCATGAGTTCCGGGGTCTCGTCACAGGCGTAGCCGAACATGATGCCCTGGTCCCCGGCCCCTATCTCGTGGTTCTCCCTGCCCACCACCCCTTGGGCGATGTCCGGGGATTGTTGGTCTATGGAGACGATGACCGCGCAGGTCTTCCAGTCGAAGCCCATCTCCGAGTCTTCGTAACCTATCTCCCTTATGGTCTCGCGCACTATCTGGGGCATCTCCACGTAGCAATCGGTGGTGATCTCCCCGGCGATGAAGGCCAGCCCCGTAGTCACCAGGCACTCGCAAGCCACCCTGGCGTAGGGGTCCTCGGCCAGGATGGCGTCGAGCACGGCATCCGCGATCTGGTCGGCCACCTTGTCGGGGTGTCCCTCGGTGACCGACTCGGAGGTGAAGAGGTAACGTTTCATCGGCATGGCCAAAGTCCTCCACGAATAGATCGGAAGGGTCGTAATAGCACTTTACCCCCCACAAGTCAACGGAAGGGGAAAAGACCTTGTGCCCTCCTTCTCAAGTTGACAAGGAAACATAGATGGTATACAACTTTCCCGTTCTCAACGGCTTGGGAAAACCCGAGGAAAGGAGGGGAGACGATGGAGATTAAAAAAATAGGGGTTTTGGGGGCCGGCACCATGGGCAACGGCATCGCTCAAGTGTGTGCCCAGGCCGGCTTCGAGGTGGTGATGAGGGATATAGCCGACGAGTTCGTCCAAAGGGGGTTGAAGAATATCGAGGCCTTCCTCTCGAAAGGTGTCGAGAAGGGGAAGATCACAGAGGAAGAGAAGAAGGCCACCCTCGGGCGGATCAAGGGCACGACGGATATGGCGGAACTGAAGGACGTGGACTTCGTGATCGAGGCGGTCATCGAGGACATAGACCTCAAGAAAGGGGTCTTTAAGGAGCTGGACGAGCTGACCCGTTCGGAGGTCATCTTGGCAACCAATACTTCCTCCCTCTCCATAACCGAGATCGCCACCGCCACCAAGAGACCTGACAAGGTGGTGGGGATGCACTTTTTCAACCCCGTCCCTTTGATGAGGCTGGTGGAGGTCATCAAGGGCTTGGAGACAAGCGATGACACGGTGAAGGTTACATGGGAGCTGGCCGAGAAATTGGGAAAGACCCCCGTACTGGTGAAAAAGGACACTCCTGGTTTCATCGTCAACCGGATAATGATGCCCCAGCTCATGGAGGCCATAAGAATATACGAAGAAGGAATCGCCTCTATGGAGGACATCGACAAGGCGGTTAAGCTCGGTCTGAACTACCCCATGGGGCCCTTTGAGCTGATGGACTTGACGGGTTTGGATATCGCCTATTTCGTCAACGAGTACTTCCGCAGGGAGCTCCCTCAGGAGTTGAAGCACGTCACCCCTCATGCCCTGAAGGCCAGGGTAAAGGCCAACAAACTCGGCCGTAAGACGGGGGAGGGGTGGTATAAATACGGGAAGTGAAGGAAGGGTCATGGGCTACGAGACGCTAATTCTGGAGATAAAGGAAGGGGTGGCCTTGGTAACCCTCAACCGTCCGCCTTATAACCCCCTGAGTCCTACCCTGTATAGGGAGCTCTTCCTGCTTTGCGAGCAGTTGGAGAGGGACAAAGACGCCAAGGTGGCGGTTTTCACAGGGGGGGGTAAGGCCTTCTCTAGTGGGCTCGACGTGAAGGAGGTGGAGGGGAAGTCCTCCGTTCAGATGCGTGAGATAGTGGACTTGGCGCGGAAGGCCTACTGCGGGGTGGAAAGGCTTCGCATGCCGACCATCGCGGCCATTCGGGGAATGGCTTTGGGGGGCGGAATGGAACTCGCCCTATGCTGCGATTTCCGCTTCTCCTCGGAGGACGCTCGCTTCGGTCAGCCCGAGATAAACCTCGGGATCATCCCCGGAGGAGGAGCCACCCAGCGGTTACCGAGGCTGATAGGCCCTTCAAGGGCCAAGGAACTGCTCTTCACAGGGGAGGTGATCGGCGCCAGGAGAGCCCTGGAGCTCGGCCTCGTGGACCGGGTGGTCCCAGACCAAAACCTCATGGACGAGGTGATGTCCTTCGCCAGGCAGTTGGCTTCCAAGCCTCGCGTAGCGCTGGAGGCCCTGAAGGTAGCGATCAGCCAGGGGCTGGAGATGCCCTTGGAAGCGGCTCTCGTCTTCGAAGGGGAATGCTTCCTCCAAGCCTATACCTCGGAGGACGGACGAGAAGGACTCAGGGCCTTTATGGAGAAGAGAAAGCCCGAATTCAAAGACAGATAGGGAGGGAAGAGATGGCTAGACGGGCCTGTATCATCGCCGGTGGAATGTGTAAGTGGGGAGTCAGGGAGGCCTCGCTGGTGGATATGGCCCAGGAGGCCGCCAAGGATTGCCTGGAGGATATCCCCGGTCTCAAACCAAAGGACATCGACGGGTTCTTCTTCGCCACCTCCTATGCGGGCAGGTGTTCCTTCCAGGTCAATACTGCTCCAGTAATAGCAGAAAGGGTGGGGATCAAGCCCACCTCCATCTGTGCCAGGGTGGATGTTCTCTGTGCGGGAGGGAGCACCGCCATCTTGCTCGCCAAGGGACTGGTGGAGAGTGGGATGGCGGACATCGTGATGGTCGCTGGAGGCGAAAAGCTCTACACCCCCCAGAAGTGGGAGGTCTTTTACAGCGAGCTCGCCTCCATAGACCACGATTGGGACGCCCCCAACGGGTTGGGATTGCCGCCTCCCTTTTTCGCCCTCACCGCCAAGGAACATATGAAGCGCTACGGGACCACGAAGGAACAGCTTGCATGGGTCTCAGTGGTCAATTACAACTACGGTGCCGAAAATCCCAAGGCCCAGTTCCAGAAGAAGCTCACCCTGGAGGAGGCCCTTGGGGCACCGCCGGTGGTGCCGCCGCTGACGCTCTATGACTGCTGTCCTATTACCGATGGGGCGGCAGCGGTCATCGTCGCCGAGGAGTCGCGGGCCAAAGACCTCACTGATAGGCCTTTGGTCTACATCCGGGGCGGAGCTCAGGCGTCACTGCACAGCGTTTCCGCCAACTGGCCAGGGGAACACCTGGCCGACTGGGCCCACCTGAGGGTGGCGGCTAAGAGGGCCTATGAGAGCGCCAAGGTCGGCCCTGATGACATCGATGTGGCCCAGACCCACGATTGTTTCAGCATCTCCGAGGTCATCGAGGTGGAAGAGCTCGGCTTCTGCAAGAAGGGAGAGGGGGGGGCCTTTATCGAGTCAGGGCAGACCAAAATAGGGGGAAAAGTGCCCATTAATACAGACGGGGGGCTCCTGTCCTGTGGGCATCCTTTCGGCGCCACCGGGATCCGTCAGGCCATAGAGATCATGAAACAGCTACAGGGCCGGGCCCGCTTCCAGGTAGAGGGAGCTGAAATCGCCCTCACCCACAACCTCAGCGGTCTGAACGTGGAACACACCATCGTGATCTATGGCCGTGAGCCTGTGAAATAGGAGGTGATGAGATGGCCGTATTGGGGATACCAATTCTCGAGGACAAGTACCCGGTAACCATGGACATGTGGCCTCTGGAGGCCAAGGAGTTCAACCGGGTCCACCAGTTCTACGAGAACCTTAAGGCGGGCAAGTTCACCACCACCAGGTGCCGCACCTGCGGACATGTGGCCTACCCTCCGCGGGTCATCTGTCCGGAATGCTACTCCGAGGACCTGGAGTGGATTGAACTGCCCAAGAGGGGGAAGGTCCTTACCTTCACCGAAGAGGTTAGGGGGGTCCCCCTTGGCTTCGAATCACCGCTGATTCACGCCTGGATCGATTTGGGAGAGGGGAGCCCTATCAAAAGGATCCTTAGCCGAATAATCAACTGCCCGGTGGGAAAGCTCAAGGAGGGCAGTGAGGTACAGCTGGTGGTCTTCGAAGTCCCTTCCCATCCCATTGAGCTGAAAAAGGACACCAAATGGGTGGAACGGGTCTTCTTCGCCTTTGAACCGGTGGAGAAATAGTCGAGAGGACATGGTGTATGGAGGCGGCCCCTTGGGGCCGTCTTTTTTATGCGAGTTCGATCCTCTCCTCTACTTCATATGTAAGGCCCACCATGAGGGTCAGGTAATCCCTCAGATGGCGGGTGATGAGGAAGTTCTCCCTCACGAATTGGCGAGCCTTACGGCCCATCGCCGAGAGGATTTCCCGGTGATGCAGGAGGTACCTGATCCTGAGGGCTGCCCCTTCCGGAGTATTGACGCGGAAACCCGTATGGTGGTTGATCACCTGGAGTTTTATCCCCCCGGTGTCGCCTCCGATCACCGGCTTCCCCTTCCACATCGCCTCGGTCACCGTAAGGCCGAATCCCTCCCGAAGGGACTTCTGCAACACCACTTCTGCGCCGCGCTGCAGGGCGTTAATCGTGCGGTCGGCCTCAGGGGGAAGATACAGGACATGAATATCGGGGTCATCCCTTGCGGCCAACCTCACTTCCTCAAGGACGGCCTCCCCCTCGGGGTCGTCGGCAGCACCGCCTCCAGCCAAGACGAGCTGAAGAGGAGGTATGAATTTCTTCGCCAGGCGATACGCCTGTATCACCCCCAAGGGGTCCTTGAAACGGTCAAAACGTGATACCTGCAGGGTCACCGGCCGTCCGAGGTCGATCCCGAACCCATTGTACACCTCTTTCACTTCGGTTTCGGTGAGCTCGCGATTTTTCTCACTAAGGGGATCGATGCTTGGGGGTATAATGTACAGGGGATGGGGCAGGGGCTGGGCGAACTGAGCAATGGAGAAGATGCTTGCGTCGTATTGCATCACGAACTTCCGCAGGTACTTCCAGAGGGGTCTCCAAGGACGGCTGATGTCTATATGGCACCGCCATATCCACTTGCCCTTTCGGCCTGGGCAGAAGGAGAGCATTGCTGCAGGTTGAGGATCGTGGATTATGACCACGTCCGCGTCCTCCAACACCCGCCGGAAGGCAGAGGCGTTTTCTGCGTTTACCGCCTCGTAGTGCCTTAAGGCGCTCTCGCTGAGCCCCACGGGTGTCCCCTGTAGAGCGTTGTGGAAGGACTTGGTGCAACGGAAGAAATCTTCGTCGCCCTCTATGACAAGCCACGATGCCTCTATACCCAATTCGTTCATAAGGGGAACCAGCCTGCCGAGGATCTCCGCCACTCCCCCACCAGTACGGGTGGAGTTGACGTGCACCACCTTGATCCCCTTGAGGAGGCGGGCGAGCTGTCGGAGGTGCTCGATGACGTCGCCCCCGGCTACCTCTGCGTATCGCTCGAGCCTACCCATTGCCCCCTTCCGAAATGGCGGTGAAAGAGCCGGCTGAGCTTTTCCCTCAACTCAGCAAGGGTGGTGAAATAGGGATCGATCGCGGCTATCTCCTCGCACAGAGCATCATACTTGGGAGCGAAGCCACAAAGCCACGCCCGGAAATCGTCGATCCCCTCTGGCGTCCTCCTGCGGGCGTCCACGAAATGGTAAAAGAGGCTCCCCACTGACAACTCCGGCAAGGCTTCCGCCAATTCCTCCGGGTGGTGGAGCCTCCGGTGCGTGTCGAAGACCACGATCTGCGAACGGATAAAATGGAACTCCTCTCCAGGTCTAGCCCAGGGGGGTTGTTCCAGCTCATAAAGCCTTTCCTCAATTATCTCCACGAGCTCCTCGCGCAGGGCCTCAATGTCGGGGAAATCAGTAGGATCTACCACGGCCAGCCGCTCTGCCAAAACCGGATCGTGTAGTTCATGTCTAACCCAGGCGGCGAAGTCGTTGTTGAACTCGGGTTCTTCAAACCGGCTGTGCAATAGTCCACCCCAGAAGTGGTAATAGATACTGCCCGGGTGGATCTTAGCGATGCCCTCCCGCAGCTCCCTGAGGTTCTGGGCCTGAACCCCGGTGGCGATGGCGATGAGGGTACAGTCTTTGACTTCAAAGGGTCTCATCCGCGCCTTCATCGCAACGCACCAACTCCTCCAAAAGCTCCCTCACTTGGGTGTGGGAGAGGATGTTGAAGCGGGCCTGCGAGGGACTGAGCCCCACTCTGATGGAGTAAGCCCACTGGGGGAGGACCGCGAAGATGTCCTCATCGGTCCAGTCATCCCCCACTGCGAAGATGAAATCCCAACTTTCTTCTAACCACCTCAAGGCCGCCCGTCCTTTGTTTATGCTCGTGTCCTTCACCTCCAGGACTTTGCTCCCTTCCAGAACCCCGAGGTTTAGGTTGGCCGTTAGGGTCAGAAGTTCGTCCTTCAACTCCCTCGCCCTTATTTCGGCGAGTTCTGGATCAGCCCGGCGGTAGTGCCATACCAAGGAAAAATCCTTCTCCTCTATGAAACTGCCCGGTGTGCGATCGGTGTAAAACTCGAGAATAGGCCTTATCTCCTCCTTCCAACTGTCCTCCAAAGGCAGGGCTGCCTGCCATTCCCCCTCCTTTATCCAAGCCCCATGTTCAGCCACCAAAGATACCGGTAGGGAACCGAACCATCGCTCCAAAGTTCCTCGGTCTCTCCCACTGATGATCACCACTTCGTTGCCCCTTTGGACGCCGAGTTTCCTCAGGACTTCGAGGAGCTCAGGGGAAGGAGCAGCCATCTCCGGACGGGAGGAAAAGGGTACAAGGGTACCGTCGTAATCGAGGAAGAGGAGCCTCCTTTTAGCACCGCGATAATCCTCAAGGAGCTTGGCCCTTAAAGCGGGAGTGAGGAGCTTTGTCTCTCGCTCACGACTCAAGGCCTTGACCTTGTCCAGAGAGTCAAGGAAGTCCTTGGCCCACCTTTTGACCGTGTAACGACGGAGCCTCCGCTGCATTGCCCTGTTTCTCTCCACCTGCTCCTCAATGGGCATGGTAAGGGCACGCTCCAAAGCTTCGATCAGCTCGTCTTCGTTGTTGGGATTGACCAACAGCGCCTCGCCGAGCTCTGTGGCGGCTCCAGCCATCTCGCTCAGGATGAGGACACCTGTGCCATCGACCCTGGAGGCGAGGTATTCCTTGGCGATCAGGTTCATACCATCTCTCAGAGGGGTTACCAGGGCCACGTCAGCCAGACGATAAAGGGCGTTGAGCACGGGGAAGTGGAGCAATCGATAGAGGTACCAGATGGGGTTCCAGCCGATGGTCCCGTACTCACCATTGACCCTTCCCACAAGTTCATCGACCTCCCGTTTCAGGAGGCGGTAGTGCTCCACCTGGGTCCGGGATGGGACAGCCACTAAGATCAACGTCACCTTTTCCCGGTACTCGGGCCTTTTGCCCAGAAAACGGGCGAAGGCCTCTATTCGCTGGAGGATCCCTTTGGTGTAATCCAGGCGATCGATGGACAGGATGACTTGCCTCGGCCCCAAACGCCCTTGGAGGCGGGCCACCTCCCTCTTCACCTTCGGATCGTCCGCGGCTTGGGCGAACCGTTCATAGTCTATTCCCATGGGGAAGGCATCTACCCTTACAACCCGGTCCTCCGTCTGAAGGGTCCCGAGGGTATGCTCGTAGCCGAGGAGCCTCCTTACAGAGGCGAGGAAGTGGCGGGCATAGTCATAGGTGTGAAAACCCAGAAGATCGGCTCCCATGAGCCCTTCCAACAGCTCCTTCCGCCACGGCAGGAGGCGAAAGATCTCAAACGAGGGGAAGGGTATATGGAGGAAGAAACCTATGGTGGCCCTGGGAACCTCCTCTCGCAGAAGCTTTGGCAGGAGCATCAGATGGTAATCGTGAATCCAGATGATGTCACCCTCCTGGACCTCTTCAAGTACCGCCTTACAGAAGGCGGCGTTGACACGTTTGTAAAACTCAAAATGCTCCCTGCGATAGAAGGCGTGTTGGGTGAAATAGTGGAAAAGGGGCCAAAGGGTGTGATTGCAAAAACCGTGATAGAAGGCCTCTACCTCACGCTGGGATAAAAAGACGGGTTTGCAGCGGAACTCCTCCCATAACCTCTCCGTGAGATCCCCTGCTTCCCCGTCCTCAATCCTCTCCGAGGCAATTCCAGGCCACCCAATCCACACGCTGTTGTAGCTTTGGTAAAAAGAGCCTAGGCCGGTGGCCAGTCCTCCTACGCTCGGCTGGAGGTGAAACTTCTTCCTGCGCTTCTCTACGATTACGGGAAGGCGATTGGATACGATGAGCAGCCTGCGCAAAATCCCCCCTTTTTCAAAAAGGTTAACACAAAAGTGGGGGTTTTTTCGAGGGGGAGCCGACAAAGCAGGTGAAGCCTCCAGCTTTGACGACCGGCGCTGAGGTTTCTCGACGAAAGCCAGTCCTTCAAGGTCCACTGGGTGACCCCGCGCGACCACCAGGAGGCCGTTCAGCTGCTGAGGGAGAGGGGGCGCCGCGGGCTGAGCCTTGTGGACTGCGTGAGCTTCGTGGTGATGAAGCGCCACGGGGTCAGCACCTACCTGGCCTTCGATGAGGACTTCGCCCGCGAGGGCTTCACTCCCTGGAGCCCGTAGCCCGGCGTCCTTGGGGTCCAGCTCAATGGCAGCGCCTCAGGGGCAGAAGATCCGCGTTTCGGCCGAGCTGCTGATCGGCAGGGAGCCTCAGTTCACCCACGCAGGGGATGCCTTCACAGCGGATTAGAACGCCCGGCCAGCAACTGCCCGAGGCGCACATAGCGCGAGGTGGCCCTCTCAAAAAGCAGATCATCACATTTTGACCGAAATTCCGGCTGGAGAAGGGGTCAAATAGAGGACAAATTTCAGGGGGTTGGGAAGGGGTCAGATCCGAAAATTGGTGCCTGGAGCGGGCCTCGAACCCGCACGGGGCGATGCCCCAAGGGATTTTAAGTCCCTTGCGTCTGCCAATTCCGCCATCCAGGCTACTCTTTAATTCTCATCCTCAGAAAGGGGCATGTCAAGCTTTGCCCTGGTACAGGAGGGTGGTAAAGTAGCTAGGGTATGGCTTCCCGGGATGAGTCGTTCATGCGAAGGGCCATCCGCCTCGCCCAGAGGGGCGCAGGGTGGGTAAGCCCCAACCCCATGGTAGGGGCGGTCATTGTCAAGGGGGATCGCATCCTCGCCGAGGGCTACCACCGGCGTTTTGGGGGCGACCACGCAGAAGTGGACGCCATGAAGCGGGCCCAAGAGCCCCTTCAAGGGGCCACCATGTACGTCAACCTGGAGCCTTGTTGCCACTGGGGGAAGACCCCCCCGTGTGTGGAGGCGATCGTCAGGGCAGGGATCCGAGAGGTAGTCATCGCTAACCTCGACCCCAACCCCCTGGTGGCGGGAAAGGGCGTGAAGTTCCTCGAGGAACACGGAGTAAAGGTGCGCACCGGGGTGCTCGAAGCCGAAGGACGGACCCTCAACAGGGCCTACTTTAAGTACCACGAGGAGGGGATGCCCCTGATCACAGCGAAATGGGCCCAAAGCATCGATGGCCGCATAGCCACCTCCACTGGGGCCTCTCACTGGATAAGCTCCGAAGGGGCCAGGCGTTACGCCCATGGACTGCGGGCGGCTCACGATGCAGTGCTGGTGGGCATAGGGACGGTCCTGGCCGACGACCCTCAGCTCACCGTAAGGCTCGTTCGGGGACGCAATCCCCTTAGGGTGGTGCTCGACTCCCGTCTGCAGACCCCCCTTGAAGCCAAGGTCTTAGGGGCTGAAGCTCCCACCCTCATCGTCACCACCTCCAAGGCCGATCAGGAGAAGGCGAAGGCCTTGAGGGATCGGGGCGTAGAGGTGATCGAAAAAGGGGAGGATCGGGTGGACCTGAAGGGTCTGCTCGAGGAATTGGTCCAGAGACAGGTGCTGTCCATACTGGTGGAGGGAGGAAGGGAGGTATTGACCTCCTTTCTGAGGGAGGGGCTGGTCGATCGGGTGGTGGTCGTAGTGGCCCCGAAGATCCTTGGCACGGGGATCGAAGCCATAGGGGATCTCGGCCTGAGGAGGATCAAGGACGCCCTCGGCATCCAGGAACTCCGGGTGAAGAGGATCGGTCCCGATTGGGTCTTCGAAGGCTGGCTGAAGCGATGAAGATGGCCCCCGCGAGCAGTACGAACCAGTCCCCCAAGCGGCAGTAAAGGGTCAGACCGGAGGTCTTCCCCACGAGGGCGGTGAAGGCCTCCGTGGTGAAGAGCTCTGTAGCCCTCACGATCCTCCCTTTCGGGTCCACCACGCCGCTTATCCCGGTATTGGCCGCCCGGGCGATCCACACCCTCCCCTCCACCGCCCGGAATACCACCTGGGCCATGTGCTGGTAGGGGGCAGCCGTGCGGCCGAACCAGGCGTCATTGGTGATGGTGACCAGAAAGTCCGCGCCCCGCCGGAGGGCCAATCTCGAGAGTTCCGGGAAGATCACTTCGAAACAGATGAGGACGGAGAAGTCCCCTCCCGGCAGGTGAAAGAGCGTCATCTCCTGACCGGGGGTGATATCCCCTAGACTGGCCAGCTGGCCGAAGATGGGCTCCAGATACCTCCTCATGGGGATGAACTCCCCGAAGGGGACGAGGTGCAATTTGTCGTACCACCCCATTACCTCCCCTTCGGGCGATAGCAGGAAGGCGCTGTTATACACCCGCCCCCGGGAACGCCTCAGGCTCCCGAAGAGTAGGTACCTCCTCGCCTCCTTAGCCACCTGCCTCATGGCCTCGGAGAGCTCCCCTTCGGGGAAGTAATCCGGGAAGGCCGTCTCGGGCCAGATGACCATCGTCGGGGCCTCGGAAATGAGCCTAAGGGTCAACTCTTTGTGGATGGTGAGGATCTGTCTGCTGTAGGCCTCATCCCATTTTAGGTTTTGCTCGACGTTCCCCTGGACGATCCCCACTCTCAGGGACGGCTCCGGAAGGGGCTCCTTCAGCTTCGCCCACCCATACAGGAGGACGCCGAGGGAGGAAATCGTCACAAAGGCCACGGCCCTGAACGCCCCTTTGTGCCTCTCCAAGACCAGGGCAAAAGCAGCACTTCCCGCCGCCAGGAGGAAGGAAAGGCCGTAAGCCCCCGTGATGTCACAAATCTGGATGAAAGCCAGGACCTTCCAGTGGGAGTGGGCCAGAAGGGCCCAAGGGAAGCCTCCGAAGAGATGTCCCCTGAGGTATTCGAGCAGCACCCAGAGGGCCGCTGGCCCCACCGTCCCCCTGATAGGCCCTGTCGCCATCATCCAGGAGGTACCTAAGCCGTAAAGCCCCCAGTAGCTTCCGAGATAAAGGGAGAGGAGGAGCAGGATGGGCAGGGCTATGGGGAGGGGAATGGCCCCATAACGATTTACGGCCACCACAATCCAGTAGACCGAGGATAGAAAGGCAACCGTCCCGGCTGAAAGGCCGAGGAGAAAGGACTCCGTTGCCCCTTTACCCCTTAGGGTATGCAGAAGCGGCACCAGACAAACCCACCCTAAGGGCCAGATCCCCCAGCCAGGCTGGGCAAGACCGTAGAGCAGGCCGCTGAGGAGCGCCCAGATCATCTCATGCTATGCCGCGGAAAAACTGGGCGATCTGCTCCACCACGTATTCTTGTTGCTCCGGGTGGAGCTCGGGATAGATGGGAAGGGCCAAGACCTCACCGGCAGCCCGCTCCGCCTCCGGTAGCTCCCCCTCCCTGTAGCCCAGGTGTCTTAGGCAGGGTTGGAGATGGAGCGGTATCGGGTAGTAGACCTCCGTTCCTATCCCCCTCTGCCAGAGGAAGGCCCTCAGGTCATCTCTCCGCGGCGTCCTGATGACGTACTGGTGAAAGACGTGGTGGTTGCGATATTTGACCTTGGGTAGTTTGATCCCCATCTCCTCCGCCCCGATCTCCCGGAGGAGCTCGTCGTAGCGGTGGGCGTTCTCACGGCGCTTCCGGGTCCACTCCTCGAGGTAGGAGAACTTCACCAGCAGCACCGCTGCCTGCAGCTCATCCAAGCGACTGTTGACCCCCACCAGCTCGTGCAGGTATTTCTCCTTCGCCCCATGGACGCGCAGGATCCTGACCCGCTCAGCGAGAACGTCATCATCTGTGCTCACCAAACCTCCATCTCCCGCCCCTCCGAGGTTTTTGGTGGGATAGAAGGAAAAACATCCCAGGTCCCCCATTCCTCCTGCCCTTCTGGGGGGCAAGCCATCGGGGGCGTACACCGCCCCTATGGCCTGAGCGGCGTCCTCCACCACTCGCAAGTCCCAGCAGGAGGCCACCTCGAGCAAGGGGGCCATATCAGCACACTGGCCGAAGAGGTGTACCGGAAGGATCGCTCTGGTCCTCTCCGTCACGCGGTCCTTTACGGTGGCGGGGTCGATGTTAAAGGTCTCGGGGTCTATGTCGGCGAAGACAGGCTTGGCCCCCACCCGAAGTATCGCCCCCACGGTGGCGAAAAAGGTGAAGGGGGTGGTGATCACCTCGTCACCTTCACCCACCCCCAGGGCCATAAGGGCCAGGACCAGGGCGTCGCTGCCGGAGGCGACCCCCACGGTGTGCTTTACACCGAGGTAGCAGGCCAGGGTTTCCTCCAAAGTGCGGACCTTCGGCCCGAGGATGAAGTGTCCGCTTTCAAGGACCTCCCGTAGGGCCTTCTCAATTTCCGTCGACAATCGTCGATATTGGGCTCTCAGGTCTAGAAAGGGGACCTTCATCCTCAGTCCTTAATCCGGCGGAACTCCACCTTGACCCTCCGTTGAAAATTCGGACACTCCCACACAATCCGGTCGGGGTCCCGGCTGAGGGGGAAGGCGCCGCCGAACTGTAGCAGCGTGATGAGGTTGTAGGCACTATGGTAGAAGGCACCGCAGAATTCCCCACAGTGGTGAACGCTCACCTCGTACTCCTCTCCCTCCTTGAGTCCAATGGTGCAATCCTTGGCCTCCAGCACCTTGGCTATGACCTTGGCGCCGAACTTCGGAAACCGAGGCATCTCGTCACCTCCTTTCATTTTTCTTCGAGTTCACGGCGGTAATCACAGCCATCGTTAGGACAGAAGACGCCCTTTCGCCCCTCGACCAGGAAGGGGTGACCGCAGGACGGACAGGGTTCGTTGAGCGGCCTGTAGGAGAGGGTGTACCTGCATTCGGGGTAGCGGCTGCAGCTGTAAAAGATCCTCCCCCGTTTCGTCCGCCTCTCCACCAACTCCCCATCGCAGCCCTCCATGGGACACTTGACCCCCGTGGTCAGGGGCTTGGTGAAGTCGCACTCCGGCCAGCGGCTGCAGGCCAGAAACCGCCCGTAGCGCCCCCGCTTGATTACCATGGGGCTCGAGCACACCGGACAATCCTCCCCCGCCCGCTCCTCTTCCACCACCTTGATCCTCCCCTCTTCATCTCGGACGAACATCTTGGCGTTCTTACACCTGGGGAAGGCAGAACACGAGAGGAATTCCCCGTAGCGGCCCCAACGGATCTCCATGGGGCTTCCACACCGGTCGCAGATGATGTCCGTGAGGCGCCTTTCCCTCTTTACATCCCTCATCTCCCGCGAGGCCCGTTCGAGCTCCTCCGAAAAGGATCTGTAGAACTCCTCGAGCACTTCCCGCCAGAGGATCTTCCCCTCCTCGATCTGGTCGAGCTTCTCCTCCATCTGGGCGGTGAACCCCACATCCATGATCCCCGGGAAGTTGGCCACCAAGAGCTCCGAGACCAAACGGCCCAGCTCCGTAGGATGGAACTTGCGGTCTTTGAGGACTACATAGCCTCGCTCCTGTAGCGTAGTGATGATGGTGGCGTAAGTGGAGGGGCGTCCTATTCCCTTTTCCTCCAGCTCCTTGACGAGGGAACTCTCCGTATACCGAGCAGGGGGCTGAGTGAAGTGCTGTTTGGGGACGATCTCCCTCACCTTCAACGCCTCCCCGACCTGCAGCTCTGGCAGCCCGAAGCCGTCCTCCTCTTCTTCCTCTCGCCAAAGGACCAAAAACCCCGGGAACTTCACCACCGTTCCAGTGGCGTTGAAGAGGAATTCCCCCGCCTTCACCTCCACGGTCATCTGTTCGAGCCGTGCCTGGGCCATCTGGGAGGCGAGGAACCTGTCCCAGATCAGCTTGTAGAGGGCGTACTGGTCCTGGGTGAGATAGGGTCTCACCTTATCAGGAGGTAGGTCGAGGGAGGCAGGCCTTATGGCCTCGTGGGCCTCCTGGGCTCCCTTGCGGCTCTTGAAGGGGTGGGGCTTGGAAGGGAGGTATTCAGGGCCGAAGAGCTCCCGGATCAGATTCCTCGCTGCCTCGATGGCCTCAGGAGCCACCCGCACGGAGTCGGTCCGCATGTAGGTAATAAGGCCCCGGTGGCCGAGCTCCCCCAGTGCTACCCCCTCGTAGAGCTGCTGGGCCAGGACCATGGTCCTCTTCACCGAGAAGCGCAGCCGCTTGGAGGCCTCCTGTTGCAGGGTGCTGGTGATGAAGGGAGGGGCGGGGGTACGCCGCCGCTCCTTCTTTTTGACCCCATGGACCACGAACTTCAAGGCCTGAAGCTCCTTGAGGATGGCCCTGGCTTCGTCCTCAGTGCGGATCTCGACCTTCTGATCCCCCTTTTTGGACAGCTTGGCCTTGAAGGGAGGGGGTTTACTTGGGTGCTCCAGCTCCGCGGTGATGGTCCAGTACTCCTCGGGGACGAACTCCTCTATCTCGCGCTCCCTTTCGCAGATGAGCCTAAGGGCTACGGACTGGACCCTTCCGGCGGAAAGCCCCCTCTTCACCTTCTTCCAGAGCAGGGGACTGATCTTGTAGCCCACCAGCCGGTCGAGGATCCTCCTGGCCTGTTGAGCACGGTAGAGGCTCTCCTGAAGCCCCCGCGGGTTATCCAAGGCCTCCTTAACCCCCCGGGGGGTGATTTCGTGGATGAGCACCCGGTGGACCTCCTTGCCGTCCGCTATCTCCTCTGCGATGTGCCAAGCGATGGCCTCCCCTTCACGGTCGGGGTCCGAAGCAAGGTAGATCCTGGGGGAGGCCTCCGAGAGCTTCTTCAGCCTGCGGACCACCTTCTCCTTGCCCTTTATCAGGACATACCGGGGCACGAAACCCCCTTCAATGTCCACCCCTAACTCCCTCTCAGGGAGGTCCTTGATATGCCCCACCGAGGCCTCCACGAGGAAGTCCTTCCCCACTATCCTGCCAATGGTCCTGGCCTTAGTAGGGCTCTCCACGATGATGAGCGGCTTCCCTTTCTCCTTCATCGCACCAGAGTGAAGACCTTCCCGGGCATCTGCAGGACTATCCCCTTGATCTCCATCTGCGTGAGCAGGGCGCTCACCTTGGCCGCATCAAGGGACACCCTGCGGGAAAGCTCGTCTATGTGCATGGGGCCGGTCTCGAGCAACTCCACCAGCATCCTCTCCTCTTTGGAGACCTCGGGGGCGCCCGCCTTCTCCGTCTCCCCCTTCCCCTCGTACTGAGGCAGGATTTCCTCCAAGACGTCCTCCGGGTCCTCCACCAGCTTGGCCCCTTGCCGGATCAGGGAGTGAGTGCCCCGACTTGTGACCGCCCCTGCGTAACCTGGCACGGCGAAGACACTACGCCCCTGTTCCAGCGCCAAGGAGGCGGTTATCAGGGCCCCACTCCGAGAGGAGGCCTCGACCACCACTACCCCCAGGGATAGACCGCTGATGATCCTGTTCCTCACAGGAAAGTTCCACCTCTCGGGAGGGGTCCCCAAGGGAAACTCGGTCAGGACTGCACCATGATGGGCGATCTGCGAGGCCAATTGGCGGTTCTCCGGCGGATAGATACGGTCCATCCCTGAACCCAACACGGCTATGGTCCGCCCCCCTGCTTCCAAGGCCCCCAGGTGGGCCTCGGTATCTATGCCTCGGGCCATGCCGCTTACCACCGTAACCCCTTCCGAAGCGAGGGCCCGGGCGAGCCGCCTGGCGAATTGCCTGCCATAGGGGCTTGAACGCCTGGATCCAACCACCGCCACGGCCAGGGAGTCCTCCGGGCATAGGTCCCCCTTCAAGTACAGCACTATAGGCGGATCGTAGATCTGCCGGAGGTTTTCAGGATACCTGTCGTCCCCAAGGGGGATGACCCCTATCCCCATGGCCCGTGCCCTTTCCCCTTCCCGCCGTCCCAGAGAGATGGGGTCAATCGCCTTTATGGCCTTCGCCGTTCGTTCCCCCACCCCCTCCACCCGTCGCAGGTCCTCCAAAGACGCTTCGAAGACCGCTTGCGGTGATCCGAAGCGATCGAGTAGCCTTCGGCGAAGCACCGGACCGACACCGGGGATCATGTTAAGGGCGAGCCAATAATATGCCTCCACCGCCCTTCCCTTAGCAGAAATGTCTGGAAAAACGGACAGGACCTTAGCGGATCAGCACCTCTGCCCGATCCCCCACCTCAATGGGCTCCCGGCTGCAGAGGATCAAGGCTGTAGCGGTGCCCTTCCGCGTCGATATGACGGCCAGCCTCCCCACCCCCCGCTTGGGCAGGGAGATGATCTCGCCCTCGGAGGAACGACTTTGGCCGCCGGAGCGCACCACCTCCATCACCAACCCCGGCTTCAAGCCGTCCTCTTCCCCCTTGTCCAAATAGACCACATCCCCTTCGCCCAACATCGTCCCGGGCCGTCTCGAGGCCACAAGACAAGCCGCCACGGGGGTGTCTCCCTTGAGAAGGGGCAGCTCCTGAAGGGGAGGTAGGTAGGGCAAGAGCCTGTCGCCCTTTCTCACCCCCTCATAAGAGAGGAGGATCCGCCCTCTATATACCTCCCCCTGACGGTCCACCAAAACCACCCTCCCCACGATATACACCATCTTCCCCACCACTTTCCCCGTCTCTGGATGCCTCACCTCCTGTCCGACGCGGAAGAGGGTGAAATCCTCCCCCTCGACCGGCTCCACCCCCTCGCCAAAGGAGAGATACACCAAATCCCCCTGGAGGAAGTGCTCCTTGTCCCCCTCGCCCTTTATCACCTCGCCAACCCCTTTAGGAGGGGACGGGTCCACAAACCCCGCGAAGAGGACCTCTGGATAGCGGTAAAGCTTGATGGACGGCTTCTGCTCCTTCCCTGCCCTTTCGGGGGTGATCTTCTCTTCCTCCTCTTCGAGGAGTACCTCGTAAGGGTAGAGGCGGATCTTATCACCTGGGTATATCAGGTGGGGGTTGGTTATATGTTGGTTCTGTTGCCATAGGAGCGGCCAGAGGAAGGGGTCCCCGTAGAACGTATCGGAGATGTCCCACAGGGTGTCGCCCTTCACCACCGTATAAACCCGTTCGGCCTCCCCAGCCGTCCCCACAGACGGGGATAAAATCGTCACAAGGCCCAAAAGGATTGCCACCACTGCGGTCATGGCCCCCTTCATCATTTCCACCTCCAGAATACTTATCGGCCTCCGACATACGGAGGTTGAACACCAAAGCCCATGATTAAAGAAACGAAGCCCTTTGTCAACTCTAAAGGATACTTGACCGCAAGCGTCCTTTTTTCCGATAATCGGGAGGCTATGCAAGAGGAGTTCCCGAGGATAAAACGGCTTCCCCCTTATGTCTTCGCCCAGGTCGACCAGCTAAAGCTCGAGGCGAGGAGGCGAGGGGAGGACATTATCGACCTGGGGATGGGCAATCCTGACATCCCCACACCCAAGCACATCGTGGACAAGCTTATAGAAGCAGCCCAGAACCCCAGAAACCACCGCTACTCAGCCTCTCGGGGCATTTACAAACTACGGCTTGCCATCACCGACTGGTACAGGGACCGCTATGACGTGGACCTCGACCCCGAGGCTGAAGCCATCGTGACCATCGGCTCCAAGGATGGCATAGCCCATCTCGCCCTGGCCACCATCGGACCAGGGGATGTGGTCCTCGTCCCCAATCCAGCCTATCCTATCCACACTTATTGTGTGGTCATCGCCGGGGGGGACCTGAGGAGCATCCCCTTGGAGCTCGAGGAGGAAGGGGAGGACTTCTTCGAACGCCTCGAAGCCGCCATCCGCCTGATCTGGCCAAAGCCCAAGATGCTCATCCTGAACTTCCCCCACAACCCCACCACGGCGACGGTGGAGCTTTCCTTCTTCGAAAAGGTGGTGGAGTTCGCAAGGGAAAACGACATCCTTGTGATCCACGACCTGGCCTACGCGGACCTGGTCTTCGACGGTTACAAGGCCCCGAGCATCCTCCAGGTACCGGGCGCCAAGGATGTGGCGGTGGAGTTCTACACCCTCTCCAAGAGTTACAGCATGCCCGGCTGGCGGGTGGGATTCGCCGTGGGCAACAGCCGTATGATCCACGCCCTCGCCCGCCTGAAGAGCTACTTCGACTACGGAATCTTTCAGCCCATCCAGATTGCCGCCATCATCGCCCTAAGATCCGATCGTAGCTATGTTGAGCAGATCGTCCAGACCTATCGCTCCAGAAGGGATACTCTGGTAGAGGGCCTCAACAGGATCGGTTGGCCTGTGAAGAAACCCAAGGCCACCATGTTCGTCTGGGCCCGCATACCAGAGCCTTTTCGCGAGATGGGATCTCTGGAGTTCTCCAAATTGCTGCTCAGAGAGGCCAAAGTGGCCGTTTCCCCGGGGATAGGCTTCGGGGAGTGCGGAGAGGGATACGTCAGGTTTGCCCTTGTGGAAAACGAACATAGGATCAAACAGGCCATAAGGGGGATAAGGAGGTTTCTCCGAAAGTGGACATAGGGATCGGCCTCATCGGCTTCGGGACGGTTGGGACGGGGGTTGTGCGCATCCTGCAGAACAACGCCGACCTCATCGAGGGACGCCTCGGCCGGCGTCTCGTCCTTCGCAAAATAGCGGATCTCGATATAAAGAGGGACCGGGGGGTCCCGATCCAAAGGGATATGCTCACCACCGATGCCTATGAGGTGATCGACGACCCCACGGTGGACATCGTAGTGGAGCTGATAGGGGGGATAGAGCCGGCGAAAAGCTTCATCCTCAGGGCGTTGGAGCTCGGCAAACCCGTGGTCACGGCCAACAAGGCCCTCCTCGCCCAACACGGCGCTGAGATCTTCGGCAAGGCCGCGGAGAAGGGCATCCCCCTGGGCTTTGAGGCGAGCGTCGGAGGGGGGATCCCGGTGTTGAAAGCCCTCCGGGAGGGGCTTGTGGCCAACAACATTGAGGCCATCCTCGGGATCCTCAACGGTACTTCCAACTACATCCTCACCAGGATGACAGAGGAGGGGCTCGACTTTAAAAGGGCCCTCTCCCAAGCCCAAAGGCTCGGCTACGCGGAGGCCGACCCCAGCTTGGACGTGGACGGGGTGGACGCAGCCCATAAGTTGACCATTCTCGCCTCCTTCGCCTTCGGAACCTGGATAGACTTCAAGCGCGTCTACGTAGAAGGTATAAGGGACATCAGCCCTCTGGATATAGAGTTCAGCAGGGAGTTCGGCTACAGGATAAAGCTACTGGCCATAGCCAAAAGGGACGGGGGAAAGATCGAACTGCGGGTCCACCCCACCATGATCCCGGAGGGCCACCTCCTCTCCCAAGTACAAGGGGTTTACAACGCCATCTACATAGTGGGTGATTCCGTAGGCCCTACCCTCTTTTACGGCCAAGGAGCAGGTTCTGCCCCGACGGGAAGCGCTGTGGTCAGCGATTTAGTGGACATCGTCAGACAAGGACGGCTCCTGCAGTTGCCCTCCTTCGCTAAGGACCGACCCCTTAAGGACATCGAAGACCTTAGATGCCCTTACTATCTGCGCTTCACCGCTGTGGACCGGCCGGGAGTCCTCTCCAAAATATCGGGCATCCTGGGCGAGAACGACATAAGCATCGCTTCAGTGATCCAAAAGGGGCGCACGAAAAGGGGGGCTGTCCCCATCGTCATGATGACCCACGAGGCGGTGGAACGGAACATCCGTCGGGCCATCGAGGAGATCGATGCCCTCGACGTAATAAAGGACTCCACCAAGCTCATCAGGGTGGAAGCCCTCGGGGTTTAGGCCTTCGCCTTTTTCCTCTTCGGTTTCCTCCACGAGCTGGCGTAGCGGTGGTTGCATTTAGGGCACCGGAAGTAATAGCGTACCAACCCACCGGCCTCTTCCTCTTTCACGATCTCCGCCTTGGTATAACACAAAGGACACTCCCGCACCTTCTCGAGATACATCGCTTGAACCTCCTCGCAAGGGATTACGAAGACAGGGTAAATAAGGAACGTTCAGGCGTCAATACCCGACCACTTCCAAGAACGCCTCTACCACCTGAGGGTCAAACCAACTGCCGGCCCTTTCCTTTATAAAGCGCAGGGCCTCGGGGTGTTCAAAAGAGCCACGATAGGGCCGTTCTGCTGTAAGGGCATCGTAAACATCGGCGACCGCCAAGATCCTCGCTCCTAGGGCTATGGATGACCCCTTGAGGCCGAACGGGTAACCGCTACCGTCGAAGCGCTCATGGTGTTGAAGCACTATCGGCAAGGCCGACCGGTAGGAGGGAAAGGGGGCGAGGATCTCCGCTCCAACGGAGACATGTTGCCTGACGAATTCCATCTCCTCTGGCGAAAGGGGGCCCCTTTTATTGAGAATCTCAGGGGGAAGGGCAAGCTTGCCTATGTCATGCAACAACCCACCCATGCGCAACCCCTGCAGTTCCTCCTGTCCCAATCCTAGAACACGCCCGATCTCCAAGGCCAAACGGGTGGTCCGATCCGAGTGACCCAAGGTCCAAGGGGAAGTGGACTCCATGACATAGACCAAGGAACTCAGGGCACTGCCGTTGAAGCGCTCCACCAGTCGATGGACTTCTTTGAGGATGCTCTTTACCGTAGGATTACGGACCTCCCCTCCCCCGACACTAACATAAATAGGCCTCATTTCCTCCCCCTCCAGATGGAACCTCTCCTCGAGTCTGTCTTCCAGCAAAGGCCGTGCCACTCAAAAGGGCCGAAAGGGCAGAATGAAACTGGGTTTCACAGTCAAAAAAGGGCACAACGGGGCTAATTTTTGTCGCGAACGTTGCCAAAAGGGGGCCCGATCTGCTAATAAGAGCGTGACGACTTCATTGAGGGGGGAACGATGGAGCGTTTGAGCAACCTCCGCAAAGTGGAAGAGGAAGTATTTCGCTGTATGAAATGCGGTTTTTGCATGTATTTCTGTCCCGTATATCGCGAGGTGTACCAAGAGCCATATGTGGCCAGGGGCAGAAATGTCCTGGCCATGGAGCTCCTCGAAGGCAGGACCTTTGATTGGCGACACCTCGAAGAACGCTACAGCATGTGCCTCACCTGTAACAGATGTGCCCAATTTTGTCCCGCCCGGGTCAACGTCGGCATCATCACCTTGGCAGCACGAGGGGATATAGTCGAAGAGAAGGGTCTCCCGTGGTGGAAGAAGGTGGTCTACCGCGGTCTGATCACCAGACGCAACCTTTTCGGCGCGGTGTTGAAGATCGCTTCGAAGTTCCAGTTCCTATTGCCCAGAACGGAGGGCAAGATCCGCCACTTGCCCACTTTCCTGTCTGGATTGGGGAAGGGGCGCCAGATACCGGAGATAGCGGGGAAGTTCCTGCGGGAGGAGCTGCCCGAGGTGAGCTCCCCTCCGGAGGGAGTCCAAAAACGCATGAGGGTCGCCTATTTTGCGGGCTGCGCGACCGATTATGTCTTCCCCGAGGTGGGCAAGAAAGTGGTCGATTTCTTAACCCGTCAAGGGGTGGAGGTGGTGTTCCCTAAGGCCCAAGGTTGTTGTGGTATGCCGGTGATGGGAAGTGGAGACTTCGCCACTGCAAGGGAGCTCGCGGACAGGAACGTGGAGGTCTTCGAAGCGCTCGATGTGGATTACATAATCACCGCCTGTGCCACCTGTGGTTCGGCCATGAAGGAAGGATATCTCACCTTCCTGGCCGACACCGAGGAAAGACGACAGCGGTACGAGCGCTTCGCCCAAAAGGTCAAGGACTTCAACGAGTTCGTCGTAGATATCCTCGCCTTGCCTCCCGAGGCCTTCGCCACAGAGCTGCCTCCGGGCACAAAGGTGACCTATCACGACCCCTGTCACCTCTGTAGGTATCAGAAGATCACCGCCCAGCCGAGGAAGATCATCCAGTCATTGCCCGGAGTGGAGTTCGTGGAGATGGCAGAGCCGGATCGTTGTTGCGGTATGGGTGGGGCCTTCAACATCGAGCACTACGAACTCTCCAAAAGGATCGCCCAGAAGAAGATGGACTCCATCGCCCAAACGGGGGCCGACGTGGTGGTCACAGCCTGTCCCGGTTGCATGATCCAACTTATTGATCAAACCCGCCAAAGGGGGATGCGTCAAAGGGTCATGCACATCGTAGAATTACTCAAATAGCCTGAAGTAGTCCCTGCTAACGCTCCCCTTGCAAAAGGCCTTGCCTTTTTGTCCTTAAAAGATTATAAAAAAGAAAATTTTCACATTAGGAGGGACTGTTGAAGGCGGCAAAAGTCCCCGAAGCTACGATAAGGCGCCTCTCGACTTATACCCGCTATCTCAAAGAGCTGGAGGAAAAGGGGGAGACGGTGGTCTCCTCAGCTCAGCTCGCCAAGGCCTGTGGTGTCAACCCCGCCCAGGTGCGTAAGGATTTGGCCTACTTCGGTGAATTCGGAATTCGAGGGGTCGGCTATTACGTAAAGGATCTCTATGAGGACCTGAGGAGGATTTTGGGGCTTAACCGCGAGTGGCGCTTGGCCATCATTGGGATAGGGAACTTGGGCACAGCACTGCTCAACTTCAAGGACTTCCTCAAAGAGAATTACAAAATCGTGGCGGCCTTCGATATCAAGCCAGAGGAAGTGGTGGGAAGGGTGGCTGAGAAGGTCGGAAAACCCGTGGAGATACTTCACCCCGACCGCCTCAAGGAGGTGGCCAGGGAGCGCAAGATAGATATCGCCATCATCACAACCCCCCCATCCGAGGCACAGAAGGTGGCCGATCAGGTGGTGGAGGCCAACATCCGCGGAATCCTCAATTTTACACCCGCCCAACTGAGGGTACCGCGAGGTTACATAGTCAAAAATGTCTACTTCACCACGATTTTGGACAATCTCGTCTATCTCCTTCAGTCCCGCAGGAGGTAAGGTTGAAGCCGGCTAGGGCCAGGCTACGCATTACTGGTTTAGTCCAGGGGGTCTTTTATCGTTACAACACCATGAAGAGGGCAAAGGAACTGGGGCTCACAGGGTGGGTGAGGAATGTCCCTGACGGAAGCGTTGAGTGCGTAGTGGAGGGTCCCACGGATAAAGTGCAAGAGCTGATCGCATGGTGTCACCACGGACCACCGGGGGCTAGGGTGGAAGCCGTGGAGGTCACGTGGGAGCCCTATCAGGGCGAGTTTGAAGACTTCACCATCAGGTATTGAACTCACCGCTTGGGGAGGGGCAAGGTCTTCTTCACCGCCCTTTCATAACCCTCGAGTTGTTCCCCTAACTGCACTGCCTTGCTTCCCACCTCCTTCAGGAGCTTACCCCCTCCCACGTAAATGAAAACGAAAGCCAGTATCATCCCCACTAAGACCCCTAAGAGAAAAGACCGCATCTCATCCTCCGAGCCCTTTATGTCGAAGAGGATAAAGAAAGGAACCTGAGATGGCAATCCTGAGTAATCCCTTTGTTGACAGCTGCTCAAGGTAATGTTACTTTCTTTGAGGCCTTTTAGGCCGCAGGAGGCCCTTCTTTGGCGGAGAGAAAGACCGTCCACCTCGGGGTAGCCGATTTCCCAGCCACCCAGTTCTTCCTCCATCTGTCCAAGGGTACCCGTTATTTTCTCAAGGGGGAGTTCGAGAAGGCTATAGAGGAGTGGGAGGCGGCCCGGCGATTAAAACCCGAGCTGGTGAAGCTGAAGAGCATGCCGGGTAGCATCCTCTTCCGGGGCAACCTCGGGCAGGTGCCACTGTTAGGGCTCCTTTACACCGTATATTCCAACGCTCAAACGGGCGTCGCCATAGTGAGGAGCGAATACGCCTTCAAAGAGATATTTTTCAAAGAGGGATGGATCGTCTTCGCCCGAACCACCCGTTCCGAGGAAAGACTGGGCAATTTCCTCGTGAAGAGGGAGGTCATCTCCCGCGAAGGGATGGAGAGGGTGGCCTTTGAGGCCAAGAGAGAGGGGAAGCGTCTCGGGGAGTACCTCGTGGAAAGGGGGCTACTATCGGAGAAGGAATTGCGGGAGATCCTCGACTTCCAAATAAAGGAGATCCTCTGTGACCTCTTCACTTGGAAGGAAGGGGAGTTCTACTTCGCCGAGAAGCCCATAGACGACAAAGACGTAGTGGTGAGCTACACGCCTCTTGACATCGCCCTTATGGCCGCCAGGCGGGCCCTGGACCTCTCGGCCTTCAGGAAGATTGTCCCCCACAACAGGGTCATCTTCAGGATTCCCCCTCACATCGAGCGCGACAAAGAGCGCGTGATGGAGAAGCTGGATGCCAACGAACGCTTCATCTTCTCCCTTATAGATGGGACGAGAAACGTCGAACAACTCATAAGGTATAGCGGCAGCGACGAGGCCTCGGTACTGGAGATCCTGCGACGCCTCCTCTCCATGGGACTCATCAGCAAATCCAGGGATATCGGCATATACGAAGACCCGGAATTTCGGGGTCTCCACGAGTTGGTGCGCACTCTTTCGGCCTTTGTCACCTTCCTCATCCACACGACCTACCACGAAGTGGGCCGGATGACCGAGAACATCATAGAGAAAGCCCTCAAAGGACTCCGCCAGGACCACCAGGAGATCTTCACCGGGGCCCTGTCCCGAGAAGGGGCAGACGTCTTGGCCATACTGAAGAACATCACCCCCCTTTTGGTCATCGAGGACAGGCGCTATCTTTTCGTGGACGCCTTCTACGAGTTCCTCTCCCACTACTTAGAGGAGGTGCGATTCATCCTTGGGGTGGAATGGACAAAGAAGGCCGTCCACGAATTACATCGCTATCGTGCAGAGGTCCAAAAGCTCCCCCCCTCCCCCCAAAGGAGACGGGTGGTATCGCTTCTGGACAAATTGATGGGCCTTTATGGATGAGCCCTGACGAGGACAGGAGGGTGCCGTGAAAGGTTTGGCCACAGAGATCGTCCTTTTGATCTTCGTAATGATAGCTGTCTATTTGATCATTATCGCGGTGTTCATCTATGCCCGCAACAGGTACAAAGGGGGCATCATCGAAAAGGTCATAAACTTGATCATCTGGACAGTGGGCTTTCTTTTGGTAGCCGATGTGGCCCTCTTTCTATCCTCCACCTACGGGCTTCAAACCGCCTTCACCGCCCACGTGGTGTTCAAGATCATAGCCATGGTCTGTCTATCCATAGGAGGGCTGAAGTTCTTCGTCTATAAATGAAGCTGCTGGACGGCATATACGCCTATCCGTGGCTCAACCCCTATCATAACAACGCCAACTCCTATCTTCTGGCTGGGGAGGTCCCCACCCTCATCGACCCTGGACACCTGCGTTTTGTCCCCGATCTCATGCACCACATGGAGCGCGACGGTATCTCCCCCCGAGATTTGGTCCTCCTGATCTCCACCCATCTTCACCCTGACCATCACGAAGGGGTGGAGGCCTTCGATGGGGTATTTGTCGCCTTCCATCGGCGGGAGGAGGAGGTACTGCAGGAGTATGCCGCCTTGCTATACCAGGGGGCAGGGTTCCGCCTTCCCTCCAAAGGACCCCACTTCTACCTCCGGGAGGGAGAACTCTTCTTGGGCTCCGAGTGTTGGCAGGTCCTGCACACCCCGGGCCATTCGCCGGGATCGATCTGTCTTTACTGCCCGGACAAAAGGGTCCTGATCACAGGCGATGTCCTTTTCTCAAGAGGGGTGGGACGGACCGACTTGATGGGCGACCCCCAAGCCCTCGCATCGAGCATCCGTAGGCTCAAGGAGTTGGACGTGGAATACCTCCTTCCGGGACACGGGGAGATCTTGGCTGGCAAAGAAGCGGTTAGGCGAAACTTCCTCTGGGTAGAACAGATGGTCCTGCCCTACCTGCTCTAAATATTCAACGCACCAAACTTCCAGGAGGGACTTCCTTTTCCGGCTGAAGGAGTACCACCTCTCCCCCTGCATCAACCGCGAGGATCATGCCCTGGCTTTCCACCCCTTTGATCCTTCTGGGCTCCAAATTGAGCACCACGGGGAGCTCCCTCCCCACCAGTTCCCCGGGGTCATAAAAGGGGGCGATGCCCGCCACCACCTGTCGCCTCTCCCCTCCCAAGTCGAGCTCAAGGCGCATTAAGCGGTCGGTCCCTGGCACCCTTTCGGCCGCCACCACCTTGCCTATACGCAACTCGACGCGCTTGAATTCCTCGAAGCTGATCGTCCTCATAGCCCTACCGTCGCCCCCCCGTCGATGAAGAAGATCTGACCGGTGATGTAGTCCGACTCCGGACTCGCCAGGAAGAGATGAAGCTGAGCCACCTCCTCCGGCTTCCCGAAGCGCCCCAAGGGTATCCTTTTTAGGGCCTCCTCCCTCACCGTTTCGGGGAGGCCTGCGGTCATAGGGGTCTCGATGAAGCCAGGGGCCACACAGTTTACGCGGATCCCCGCCCGGGCGAACTCCAAGGCGAGGGTCCTGGTGAGGGCGATGACCCCCGCCTTGGAGGCGGCGTAGTTGGCCTGCCCCATGTTGCCCCTCACGACCACTGAAGATGTGTTCACGATCTTACCATAGCGTTGTCTCCTCATCGGCCGAAAGACGGCCTTGCAGAAGAGGAAGGTCCCCCTCAGGTTAACCTCCATCACCTCGTCCCATTCCTCCTCGGTCATCCTCACGGCGAGGTTGTCCCTCGTGAGGCCTGCGTTGTTTATGAGGATCTGCAGGGACCCGAAGGCATCGAGCGCTTCCCGGACCGCCCTCTCCACGTCCTCCCAAAGCCTGACATCCGCCTGAATCGGAAGGGCCACCCCCCCCTCGGCCTCTATTTGGGAGGCGACCTCCCGTAAGGCCTCCAATCGCCGTCCCACAAGGGCGACCTTGGCCCCCTCCTGGGCGAAGAGCCTCGCCACTGCCTGACCGATGCCACTTGAAGCCCCGGTCACAATGGCTACCTTCCCCTCAAGCCTCATGGTCTACCTCCTTGAAGGGGCACTCTATCCAGAGGGGGGCGAAAAATCAACCCTTGAGCTATAATCCCCCCATGGACCGCGAAAAGGCCATCGGCATCTTCGACTCCGGAGTGGGGGGGCTGACCGTACTGCGGGAGGTGGCAGCCCTTTTGCCCTTTGAAGACATCGTATACCTCGGCGACACCGCCAGGGTACCTTATGGTACCCGATCGGCGAGGACTATCCTCCGCTATTCCCTGAAGAACGCCCGTTTTCTCATGGACTTGGGCATAAAGATCTTGGTGGTCGCATGCAACACCTCCTCGGCTGTAAGCCTGCCTGCCCTTGAAAGGCAGAACAGGCTTCCCGTCGTCGGGGTGATCAAGCCGGGGGCTCGGCGAGCCGTGGCCCTCACTAAGAGGGGACGGATAGGGGTCATAGGGACAGAAGGCACCATCCGGAGCGGTGCCTATCAAAGGGCCATAAAGGCCCTCGCCCGGGGCCCTGTGGAGGTCTTGGCCAGGCCGTGTCCTCTCTTCGTACCATTGGTGGAAGAGGGGTGGTTGGACGATCCTGTTACAAAGGCGGTCGCCCAGAGGTACCTCGAACCGTTACGGCAGGCCAAGGTGGATGTACTGGTCCTAGGCTGCACCCACTATCCCCTTCTCGAGGGGGTGATCCAGGAGGTGATGGGCCCGGGGGTCGAACTCATAAACTCCGCCAGGGAGACGGCTCAGGAGGTCAAACAGGTGCTGGAGGACCTCAACCTCCTATCGCACCCGAAGAAAAGGGGTCAGCAGCGCTTTTTCGTCACCGACAACCCTGAAAAATTCGCCCGGGTGGGGGAGCTCTTCCTCGGAGAGGCCCCTCGGGAGGTAGAAGAGGTAGACCTATAGCCCCAGACCTTCCTTGACCAAGCGCAAAAGGCCTACGTTTTCCCGATGACCGGTCATGCGGGCGGTGACTTTTCCCTTCACTGGGCGGTTCAGCAAATAGAGGTCTCCCAAGAGATCCAACACCTTATGTCGTACCAGCTCGTCTGGGAAGCGCAGGGTGGTGTTTATCACCCCCCTGTCATCGAGGAGCACCACATTGTGCAGATGTCCTCCTCCAGCCAGGCCCATCTTGCTCAGCTTCTCCACGTCCTTGAGGAAGGCATAGGTCCTGGCTGGGGCGATCTCCTCCTTGAAAGAGTCCGGTCCGTCCAAGGTGAACCGAACCCGTTGCAGGCCCACGGGGGGAGGATACTGAAGGGTGAAATCGATCTCGAGATGATCCGCCGGTTCTATGGAGATGAAGCGATCGCCGTCCTTCAGCTCATACTTCCGATCCAGCTCTATCTCCTCCAGCCCTTCTTCCTGGTCCTGCAGGCCGATCTCCTCCAGGAGTTTGCAGAACTCCAGGGCTGAACCATCCATGATGGGCACTTCGCCGTTTACCTTTATCAGCAGGTTGCTCACCCCATAGGCGTGAAGGACGGCCATGAGGTGCTCTATGGTCCGGACGAGCACGCCCTTGTCCCCTACAGAGGTCGCGAAATCGGTGGACACCACGTGATCCAAGTCTCCTGGGATGACCACGTCTTCGGCCAGGTCACAAAAGAGGATCCCCGTGTTGGGGGGCTGGGGTAGGAGGATGAGGCCGGTCTTCTGTCCGGAGTGAAGCCCTGTGCCGTAGAGGACCGCGCTGCGTCTAAGGGTCCTCTGGACGACCTTCCCCCTCCCGACCGCCTCCCCTTGGGACGGCCCTCGTTTCGGGATGGTCTCAGAACCGAGACCTTTCTGCACGGGGTGGGCCTTCCTCTCCCTGAGGGCCCGTTCGACCGTCCCCAGGAGGGCCTCCACCGACAAGGGCTTTTCCAGAAAGTCAAAAGCCCCCATCTTCATCGCCTTCACTGCCGTGGAGACCGTGGCGTGACCGGAGATCATGATTACGGGACAACTGTCGTCCACATCTTTTATGCGCCGCAGCAAGTCGAGACCATCGATGTCCGGCATCCAAATGTCCAGAAGCACCACGTCGGCCCCTTCCCGCCGGTAGATCTCTAGGGCCTCTCTACCGTCCCTGGCCGTCAGGGTCAAATATCCCTCGTCCTCCAGTGCCCCTGCGATGGCCTTGATGACGGCCTCCTCGTCGTCGACGATGAGGATTTTCGCCTCCATATGTGCCAACCTCCGCGGGAATTGTAGCCCAGGGGCGGGGAAAAGCCAAGGAGGCAGGGCTTTACAAGGTTAGGACGTGGTGTTAATTTTATACCGGCGCCTGTAGCTCAGCAGGATAGAGCAGCGGACTTCTAATCCGCGGGTCGGGGGTTCGATTCCTCCCAGGCGCGCCACGGGTGACGGTGAGTGTAGCTCAGTTGGTAAGAGCGCTGGACTGTGGCTCCAGAGGTCGGGGGTTCGAAGCCCCTCACTCACCCCAGAGGGTGCGCCCGTAGCTCAGTTGGATAGAGCGCCGGACTTCGAATCCGTAGGTCGGGCGTTCGAGTCGCCCCGGGCGTGCCAAAAGTGGGCCGTTAGCTCAACAGGTAGAGCAACGGACTCTTAATCCGTAGGTTCTGGGTTCGAGTCCCGGACGGCCCACCATCTTTGTAAAACAGGCGAGAGTGGCGGAATTGGTAGACGCGCTGGACTTAGGATCCAGTCCGTTACCGGGTGGGGGTTCGAGTCCCCCCTCTCGCACCAGACATGGGGAGGATGGGTGAAGGTAAATATAGAGGAGCTCTCGGCCACCAGGCGCAGACTCGAGGTGGAACTCCCTCCGGAGCGGGTGAAAGCCGTCTTGGAGGGGGTTTACAAGGATCTGCGGCGGCGCGTCAAGATCAAAGGGTTCCGCGTCGGTAAGGCCCCTCTCGATCTCGTCAAGAGCCTTTACAGGGACTTAGCTCACCAAGAGGCCGTCTCCAAGCTGATAGAGGAGACCTTGCCTCAGGCCCTGTCCGAGGGGGGAATTAAGCCTTTAGTCACCCCTCAGGTAGAGGCAGGCCCCTTTTCCCCGGAATCCTCTTTTACCTACAAGGCCACGGTAGAGGTGAGGCCTAAGGTCGAGCTCCGCAGCTACAAGGGGCTAAAACTCCGTGTGAAGAAACCCTCTGATGTCACGGAAGAGGACGTTCAACGCGAACTTGAACGGATGAGGGAGTATGCCGCCCAGATGAGACCTGTGGAGGACCGTGACGAAGTCCAAAGGGGCGACTGGGTCCTGGTGGACTTCGAGGCCTTCGATGGGGACCGCCCCGTCCGCGAAGGCAAGGTGGAGAACCACCTCTTCGAGGTCGGATCCGGATCCATGATCCCTGGATTTGAGGAGGCCATAATAGGAGCGAAGGTGGGGGAACAACGGGAGCTCCTCCTCAGGATGCCCGAAGATCATCCACGGGAGGAGTTGGCCGGAAAAGAGATCCTCTTCAGGGTGAGGGTGAAAGAGATCAGGACTAAAGTCCTCCCGCCCCTGGACGATGAGTTTGCCAAGGATTTGGGCTATGAGGACCTGAAGTCGCTTAAGGCCAAGGTGAGGGAGGAACTAGAGAGGCGGAGAAGCGAGGAAGAGAGGGCCGCCTTACGACAGGCCGCCCTGGAAAGGCTCTTGGAGGAAAACCCCTTCGAGGTCCCCCCCACACTGGTCGAGCAGCGGGCTGCTGAGCTCTTTCGGCGTCTCCAGGAGCGCTCGGTGTCCATCCCAGCGGATAAGGAGGCGGAGGTCCTCGAGCAATGCCGACGGATAGCCGAGCGGGAGATAAAGACCGCCTACCTGGTGGAAGAAATTGCCAAGGCTGAAGGGGTGGAGATCAAGGACGAGGAGATAGAGGAACACCTCAATCGAGGAAAGGTGCCGGAGGCCCTGAGGGCCAACGAGGGCTTTCTCTCCCAAGTGAAGGGGGATCTTTTGAAGCAGAAGGTCTTCGACCTCTTGATCAAAGAGGCCCAGGTGGAATATATCCAGTGAGGGGGAGCATGCTGATACCGATCGTTATAGAACGAGATGGACGGGCGGAGAGGGCCTATGACATTTACTCACGTCTGCTGAAAGAGCGTATCGTCTTCCTGGGGGCCCCTATCACCGACGAACTAGCCAACCTGGTGATAGCCCAGCTGTTGTTCTTGGAAGCTGAAGACCCGGACAAAGACGTCTATCTCTACATCAACACCCCCGGAGGTCTTGTCACCGCGGGCCTGGCCATCTACGATACCATGCAGTACATCAAGCCCGACGTGGTCACCATCTGCCTTGGACAGGCAGCAAGCATGGGGGCGGTGTTGCTGGCTGCAGGGGCGAAGGGCAAGCGCTATGCCTTACCGCATTCGCGGATCTTGCTCCACCAGCCCATGGGGGGGTTTGAAGGCCCAGCAGCGGATGTAGATATCCAGGCGCGGGAGATCCTCCGCCTGAGAGAGGAGCTTAACAGGATCCTGGTGGAACATACAGGTCAACCATTGGAGAAGATCCAGAAGGACACGGATCGGGACTTCTACATGACCAGCCAACAGGCCAAGGAATATGGGATAATAGACGAGGTAGTCACCCATAGACTTACGCCCGAAGAAGGGGGAGGAGATGGACGGAAGGCGAAGGGGTAAGCTTTATTGTTCTTTTTGCGGCAAGAGCCAAGATCAGGTGAGGAAGCTCATCGCAGGGCCTCGGGTTTACATTTGCGACGAGTGTGTGCAGCTTTGCAACGAGATCCTGGAAGAGGAGCTCGAACGGGAGGCCAAGGTAAAGGCCCCCGTGCCGAAGCCGGCGGAGATAAAAAGAATTCTGGATGAGTACGTCATCGGTCAGGAAAGGGCCAAGAAGATCCTCTCCGTGGCCGTACATAACCATTACAAACGCATTTATTCCTCCCATCGCATGGGGGATGTGGAGATCCAGAAGAGCAATATCCTGCTGATCGGCCCGACAGGGGTAGGCAAGACCTTGCTGGCCCAGACCCTCGCTAAGATCCTCGATGTGCCCTTCACCATCGCCGACGCTACCACCCTCACCGAGGCAGGATATGTGGGCGAGGACGTGGAGAACATCATCCTCTATCTGCTACAGGCGGCCGACTACGACGTCAGCCGCGCCCAGAGGGGGATCGTATACATAGACGAGATCGACAAAATCGCCCGCAAGTCCGACAGCCCCTCCATCACCCGTGACGTCTCAGGAGAAGGGGTCCAACAGGCCCTTCTGAAGATCTTGGAGGGGACCGTGGCCAATGTGCCCCCTAAGGGCGGCCGCAAGCATCCTCAACAGGAGTTCATCCAAGTGGATACCACCAACATCCTCTTCATCTGCGGAGGGGCCTTCGTGGGATTGGAGAAGATCATCGAGTCCCGCTTGGGGTCCGGTGGCTTGGGTTTCGGCGCCGACATAAAGAAGAAAGAGGAGAGGAAGATCGGGGACATCTTGAAAGAGGTCCAGCCTGAGGACCTTTTGCGCTTTGGCCTCATACCGGAGTTCGTGGGGCGCTTGCCCGTAATCGCCACCTTAGATGAGCTCGACGAGGACGCTTTGGTTCAGATCCTGCGTGAACCCAAAAACGCCTTGGTGAAGCAGTATCAAAAGCTCTTTGAGATGGAGGGGGTTAAGTTACAATTCACCGAAGGCGCCCTGAGGGCGGTGGCACAGGAGGCCATGCGCCGTAAATCAGGGGCCAGGGGGCTCAGGGCCATCCTCGAAAAGGTGATGCTCGACATCATGTACGAGATCCCCTCCAAGGGCAACGTCAAGGAATGCATCATCGGTGAAGACGTAATCCTCAGAGGCGAAAAGCCTATCTTGGTATACGAAGAGGAGGCCGACGTGGCTTGACACCTCGAGGGGTGGTGAATAAAATCCCCTTGGGGCGGATAGCTCAGGTGGGAGAGCGTCGGCCTTACAAGCCGAAGGTCACAGGTTCAAGTCCTGTTCCGCCTACCAGGTTGCGGGGGCGTAGTTCAGCCAGGTGAGAACGCCGGCCTGTCACGCCGGAGGTCGCGAGTTCAAATCTCGTCGCTCCCGCCATTTGGCTTAAATTTTTAATTTTTGTTTTTGAGGGAAAGGGTATGTATGCGGTTGTCACAAGTGGCGGTAAGCAATACCGGGTCAAAGAAGGGGACGTCATAAGGGTGGAGAAACTCGAGGGCGAAGTCGGCCAAGAGGTGGAGTTCCCCGTACTGATGCTGAGGGAAGGAGAGGAGCTGAAGGTGGGAAACCCGTACCTCGAGGGAGTTAAAGTAGTTGGCAGAATAGCCCGGCAGGGAAGGGGTGAAAAGATCATCATCTTTAAATACAAAAGGAGGAAAAACTACCGCCGCAAACTCGGCCACAGGCAGTATTATACATGGGTCAAGATAGAGGGCATCCAGGAGGTGAAGGAAAATGGCGCATAAGAAGGCAGGAGGAAGTTCTCGCAATGGACGCGATAGTATCAGCAAACGCCTCGGAGTTAAGCGTTATGGAGGCCAGTTCGTCAGGGCCGGAAACATCCTTGTACGACAGAGAGGTACAAAAATCCACCCGGGCCGAAACGTCGGTGTAGGGAGGGACTGGACCCTTTTCGCCAAGATCGATGGGGTAGTCAAGTACGAATCCTTCGGAAAGGGCAAGACCCGTGTGAGCGTCTATCCCGTAGAGGCCGCAGCGTAAGGGACGGGCGAGACGGCTTTTAATAAAGGGGGGACGGCCGTCCCCCTTTTTTGTTGTTATGTTTGTGGATGAGGCCAAAATCTGGGTGAAGGCAGGGGACGGAGGCAGGGGGTGCGTGAGCTTCCGAAGGGAGAAATTTGTCCCCCGTGGGGGGCCTGATGG
>Ga0209410_1000096_pt1 | contig 34976 bp, 34 predicted proteins | sample Mar14436cmmetaG_FD_184135 | JGI IMG/M metagenome (GOLD analysis project Ga0209410, IMG submission 184135) | Marine hydrothermal vent microbial communities from Guaymas Basin, Gulf of California to study Microbial Dark Matter (Phase II) - Marker... ... | reverse complement strand
TTTTGTGACCCCAAAGGATTTGGGGTATGCTCCAACGCTATGCGCGAACTGGAAGAGGAACTCTGGGAAATCCTGGACGAAGCCGACGTCGACCTCCTCATCACCATGGGGGAGGATGGCTTCCCGTACATCCGCCCCATGACGTTGCTCGCTTATGAGGAGGATACAGGGGTACTTTGGTTCGCCACAAGCCGCATCTCCCGTAAGGTCTCCCACATCCAACGAAACCCTAAGGTCACCGCGTTCTTCCTCGCCTTTGAGCGGGACGCTTACGCCGCCTTCTTCGGCGAGGCCGAGTTGTTGGATGATCCGAAGCTGAAGCGCGAGTTTTGGGAAGATGATTGGGCTGAACATTGGGACGGACCCGAAGATCCCGATTATGTGCTTTTACGTATAAGGTCCAAAAAGGCCCAGTTCTACCTCGTGGAAGAGGACGAGCTTTGGGAGACCGAATTCGACTAGCTCCTAAAACAGCTCCATACGCGCGAAAAGAAGCCCTCCTCATCGGGAAAACGTACAAAGAGGGTGTCAACGGGCGCCTTCCTCACGTACACCTCGTTTCCCCTCTTGAGGACCCCCACCTTGTCGCCGTCCGCGAAAATATGGGCGGGATACTTGGCCTTTATCTCTATCTCCTCCCCGGCAGGAAGAAGAAGAGGGCGCAAACCCAATGTATGGGGGGAGAGAGGTACAAGGAGCATCGCGGACAACGTCGGGTGGATGAGGGGGCCTCCCGCGGAGAGGGCATAGGCGGTGGATCCGGTGGGCGTGGCTACCACCAAACCATCCCCCGCGAAGGAGAGGATCTCCTCGCCTCCACAACGCACCGAAAGCTCGGTAAACCGATGGCCCCCAGGCCCCACGAAGACCACGTCGTTCAAGGCACTCACTTCGCTTCCCCTCAAACCCACCGCAAGCCGCATGCGGCGTTCGATCTCGTATTCTCCGGAGGCGAATCTCTCCAACGCCGGTATAAGGCTTTCACCACCGCCTATGCTCAAGAATCCCAAAGCGCCTCCTACATTTACCCCAAAGACGGGTATCTCTCGGGGATAGATGGCGCCGGCTACCCGCAATAACGTCCCGTCTCCCCCGATGGCCACAACCAGTCCTACCCCGTCCAACCCCACCTCCCGACGCGGGGTGATCCGGGCGGGGATCCCTCGGTTTGTGCACCATCGCCTGCCGTCCGCCGCAGCTGCAGCGGCCCCGCGTTTCCGGGGGTTGTAAACGAAAAGGATCGCCTCCCTACCCCTTTCCGACATACTTCCACCGACAAAGCCAACGCTCCAATATCTCGAGGAACGTGTAGAAAAGAAGCCCGAGGAAGGCCAAGCCCACCACCCCGGAAAGGGACAAATCGGTACGCATGGCGTAGGTCTCGATAAAGACCCCGAGTCCGGAACCGGGACCCCCCAGGAGTCCCAGCTTCGTCTCGGCGATGTAGAGCATGGTAATCCCCAAGCCCACAGAAACACGGGCCGCGGTGAAGACCTCGGGCAATACCGCCGGAAGGATCACGTGACGGTGGAGCTGTAAGGCATTGGCCCCCGCCGTGCGCACTGCAAGGATGTAGGAAGGGGAGATGTTCCGCGCCGCCCCAATGGCCGCCACCAACACCTGGAAGAAAAGGGTGAGGCTTACAGTGACCACCTTCACCCCCTCCCCGACCCCGAAGGCCATGTAGAGGAAGAAAAGCAGGGCGATGGGGGGAATGGGGTAAAGCAAGTAGATGAGAGGGGAGAACCAACGGTGAAGCCGTTCGCTTGCCCCCACCAGAAGCCCCAACGGAAGCCCCGTGGCGAATGCCAAAATGAGCGAAAGGAAGAACCGACGCGCCGAGGAGGCGAAGGCCGTGCTCCACTGGGGGAGATACTCGATGCCCGCAGCCGCCACGCTCCAGGGATAGGGGATAACGGGCCAACCCTTGACCTGTTCCAACACGAAGGAGGCCAAGGCCCAGAGAAAAAAGATGGCCAAGGCGGCTGCGAGATAATGGAGGACTTGCCTCATTTCTCCTCCAGCGATTTGAGGATCTCCCGAGCTCTTACCACCACGCGATAGAACTCTTCCGATCGGCGATATTCCGCCTCCCCCATCCCGGGGTTTTCGATCACCTCCACCACTCGGGCGGGCCTAGGGGAAAGGATGATGATGCGTTGCCCCAAAAACACGGCCTCCTCGATGTCGTGGGTGACAAGCAGCCCCGTGAACCGGTACATGTGCCAAAGCCTGAGGATGATCTCCTGGATGCGCTCTCGGGTGAGGGTGTCCAGGTTCGCCATGGGCTCGTCCATGAGGAAGACCTCGGGGCGCAGGGCCAGGGCCCGGGCGATCCCGACCCGCCGCCGCATCCCCTCCGAAAGCTCGGCGGGATATCGGTTTTCGAATCCGCCGAGGCCCAAACTCCTCAGGATCTCCTGTATCCCCTCCCGGGGGCGCCGCTGGAGGCGCAACGCCAATTCGGCATTTTGGCGTACCGTCTTCCAGGGAAGGAGCCCCGCGTCTTGGGTGATGAACGCCACATCCCGTCTCACCCCCCGTACCTCCTCCCCCCGGATGATGATCCTCCCGGAAGTGGGCCTTATGATCCCGTCGATGGCCAAAAGGACCGAGGTCTTGCCACAGCCTGAAGGCCCGATTAAGGCCACGGACTCCCCGTCTTCCACCCTGAAGCTCACCTCCTCCACCGCCAGCGTGCGCCGTCGACCCCGGCCGTATTCGATCCTCAAGGCCTCTACGGAGATCATTTTAGGTACTCGTCGGTTACGACCTCCTCATACGGATGTTCGAACCGCACATACCCCTTCTCAATGGCCCACCGCTGGATGGCGTCATAGATCCCTTTTGGTAAAACGGTGGGCGCTTGAAAGTAAGGCACGGAAAGCGCTTCTATCGCCGCCAGCACGCTGGGATGGACAAGGACCTCCTCGGGGTTCTGCCCACGGTAAAAAAGGCGGAGGACCTCCGGGGCCCCCAGCGAGAGGAGCCCTTCCTTGGTCTCTTCGTTCATCCTTTCCGCTGCCGCCCCGAAAGCGGAGACGAATTTCCTCACAGCTTCGGGATGTTCTTCGGCGTATCTCCGCTGGAAGACGATCAGGTGAGGAAGCGGGGGGATACCGGAGAAGTCCCCAAGCGCGGTGAGCCCCAGGCCCTCGGCCTCGGCGAACTTCAGGGAGTAGCTCGCGTAAGGTTCGGGAAGCACGGCCGCCGCCACTACGCCGTAGATCACCATAGAGGCCATGATGAACAGGTTGTCCTGCCCGAAGTAGAAACGTGGATCCGGCGTAAGGCCGTGGGACTCGAGGACCACATCGGTGGCGTATTCGATGTCGGACTGGAGGGGAAGGGCGATCCGAAAGAAGCTCCTTGTGCCCAGCGCCGCCGCCAGGTCTTCGATGGAGGAGATCCCGGAGTATTCCTGTTGCACCAGGACGGTGAACTGCTTCGCGGGGTCCTCCGGGACGTAAGCCGTGGCCACCACCAGGGGTTCTCCTTGCGCGGCGAGCAACACCACCGAGGTCACGTCCGCTATCACCACGTCCACCTGGCCGGCCTGGAAGGCGAATAGCCGGTCCCGTTGGGAGGCAAGGGGGATCAACTCCACCTCCAAGCCCTCATGGTCGAAAAATCCCCACTCCACCCCGAACAACACCGGGGCCGAACCGAGAACGGGACTCAGGGAGACGCGAAGGGGCTGGGGGAGCACGCCGGCCACAGCGAGTAGTAAAAAAACTAGAACCAAAGATAACTTTCGCATGACCCATCCATTATAGGTCCCGGTCTGCGGCGACGCAATGTAATCTGCATCGCTTGGCAAAGGGTAACGTTGGGTGTATAGTCGAATCGAGGTTAGGAGGTGGAAGGTCCTATGTGCTGTGGCGCGTGGTGGCTGTTCCTTCTCGTATGGTGGCTCGTCTGGCTGGGAGCCTTCGTCGGCTGGTGGTGCTGCCCATAGGGTGAAGCACCTAGGGGTATTGGCGGCGCTGCTCCTCTGTAGCGCCGTTTGGGCCCAGGGGTTCGGCGGTGCTGCGGAGGAGCAGTGGTATGATGGGCTCCGCGAAACCGGGCTTCCGCGGGAGGTAGTGGCAATACTCCCGGTAGAGGTCCCTCCGGAGGGTCCGGGCTTTCCCACAAAGGTTCTGTTCGTGTTCGTTTACATAGACGAGCGAACCCTGGAGTCCCGGACCCGCTGGCGGGAGGTTCTCGCTGATTACGTGGACAAGAACGCTGTTTTGGTGTGGGCTTACAGTCAGATGCCCTTCGTCCCCCAGGTGCGATTCGACCCGTTGAGCCTTTGGTTTTCCCAGACCGGATGGGAATTCCACCCCTCGGCCGAGGACTTCGTCCCGGTAGACGGGGATTTCCTCGCCGGGGAGGTGTACTCGGGGAAGCCGGTGGCCGCCATCGTGCTTCTTGGAGAGGGTTTTACCCCCGCGGAATCCCTCGTGGTCCACTACGGGGACCTCGCCGAGGCGATCATCCCTCTGGGGAGCCAGGGGGACCGGTGAGGGCCCCTCCATCCTTCAGGCCCACGATCAGGGCCTCCGTCGCCGGGCCAATGATCTCAGGTACATAACCCCCTTCCAGCACGCAGAAGGTGGGGAGCGCGAGTTTCCCTAACATAACCCCGATTTCGTAGAAACTCTGGACCTCAAGTCCCAGGGAGGCCAGGGGATCGTCCCGGTAGGTGTCGAAGCCCGCGGAGATGGCGAGCTGTTGGTAATCACGTCCCGCCTCCTCCACGGCCTTCTCCAATGTCTCCAGGTACACCTTCTCCCCGCACCGTGGAGGAAGGGGGTAGTTAAGGCAATTCCGCTCCGAACGGTATCCGGTGCCGGGGTAGTTGTACATCCGGTGGAGGGAAACGTAAGTCACCTGGTCATCCCCCAGGAAAATAGCTTGGGTGCCGTTCCCGTGGTGGCCGTCGATATCCACGATGAGGGTCCTAAGGCCCGATAGCCTCACCGCGATGGCAATGTTGTTGAAATAACAGAAGCCGCCCAGGAAGGAGGGACCGGCATGGTGGCCGGGCGGGCGCATCAGGGAAAAACCCCGACGCTTCTGCGCTAGAATCGCCCCTCCAGCAGAAAGCCTGGCGTAGAACTCTATCCCCTCGTATGGCGGGCAATCGGGATCGTAGAAGTCACCGGTCTCTACGCGGCGCACGAGCTCTTCGGTGTGGACCGAAAGGATCTCTTCCCGGCTCGCGGGCTCAGGCTTGAGGAACTCGTAACCCAGCCGAGCGAGGTACTCCTGGGCGATCCGGACCCTGACCGGGGACTCCGGGTGGGCTATCCGTTGGTATCTCAGGCACTCCGGGCTATAAATGATCTCCATGGCCATGGATTATCGTCCAGCGGGGGTCGAGTGCCAAAGGATAGTGCTCGCCTCCTCTTCCCCCAGGAGGGCGGAGCTTCTGCGGTTGCTCGTCCCCGGGTTCGAGACACGGTCTCCGGAGGTGGATGAGGGGAAGGTCACGCGGCCGGTGGACCTCCTGCGAGTGGCTATGGCGAAAGCCCAAGCGGTGAGGAGAGGTCCTGAAGAGATCTTGATCGCCGCCGATACCGGGGTCTTTCATCGCGGCCTCCACCTGGGAAAACCAAGGGGCTTGGATGAAGCGCGGCACATGCTTTCGCGGCTTTCCGGGGGATGGCATCACGTGTATACCGGCCTCGTGGTCCTCCGGGATCGGGTGGTCCGGAGGCAGTTGGTTTGCACCAAGGTGCGTTTCCGCGACCTCAGCAGGGAAGACATCGACTGGTACCTCTCCCGGGAGGAGGTGTGCGACAAGGCCGGGGCCTATGCGATACAGGGGGCTGCCGCCGCCTTCGTGGCCGAGATCCGGGGCGACTTCACCAACGTCGTGGGCCTTCCCCTTCCGGTCCTCTATCGGATCTTGCGGGAGCTGGGGTGGTGCCCGTGGTTGTAAAGGGGAAAGGAAGCGGTTAATGTCCAATTCCGTAAAGATGAAACAAGTGATCATCGTGGAGTCGCCGACCAAAGCCCGCACCATCGGCCAGTATTTGGGTAAGGGTTTCTCTGTGCTCTCCTCCAAGGGACACGTGCGCGACCTCCCCGAGCGGGAACTCGGGGTAGACATCGAGAACGGTTTCCGTCCCAAGTGGGTTGTGAAAAACAAAAAGCTCATCCGGGAACTGAAGAAAGCCGTTTCCGACGCGGCCAGGGTATATCTCGCCACCGACCCCGACCGCGAAGGCGAGGCCATCGCCTTCGATCTAATGGAGCTTTTGGCCGATGGGAACCGGGACAGGTTCGCGAGGATCCTCCTGCACGAGATCACCCCCAAGGCAGTGCGGGAGGCCCTGGAGGCCCCGGGGGAGATCGATCTGCGGAAAGTGGAGGCCCAACGGACCCGCCGGATCCTGGACAGGCTGGTGGGCTACAAGATAAGTCCCCTCCTCTCCCGGGTGTTGGCGGGAAGCAAATACGAGGGGCTCTCGGCCGGGAGGGTCCAATCGGTGGCGCTGCGTTTCATCTGTGATCGTGAGCTCGAGATCCAGGATTTCGTCCCCGAGCCTTACTGGGAGATCGAAGTGGACTTCGCCACCGACCCCCCCTTCACCGCAAGGCTCAAGGGGAAGCTGACGGATCCGGACAAGGTAAAGCGGATCCTCGAGGAGTTATCCGGGGCCGAGTTCCGAATCGTCTCCCGGGAGGAGAAGGAGGTGGTGCGCAAGCCACCACCCCCGTTCATCACCTCGACCCTGCAGCAGGCGGCCTCGAGTGAGCTCGGGTTCTCCCCTTCCCGCACCATGCGCGTGGCCCAGGAGCTTTACGAGGGCGTGGACATCGGGGGAAAGTCGGTGGGGCTCATCACCTACATGCGCACCGACTCGGTCCGGGTGGCGGAATCCGCCATCGCCCAAGCCCGAAAGTTCATCGCCGAAAAGTTCGGGAAGGAATACCTATCCCCGAAGCCGCGGATCTTCCGAAACAAGCGCCGTTCCCAGGATGCCCACGAAGCCATCAGGCCCACCGACGTCTCCCGGACCCCGGAGGAGGTGGCGGGGTACCTCACCCCGGACCAGCGCAAGCTCTACGACCTCATCTGGAGACGGTTCCTGGCCACCCAGATGGCGGATGGGATCTGGAAACGGTACCGGGTGGTCTTGAAGGCGGGGGATCACGAGTTCGTGGCCTCTACTTCCTTCCCCGCGTTCAAGGGGTTCGCCGAGGTGCTGCGGGTGGGGAAGCTGGAGGACGAGGGGAATCCTCTCCCGGAGGGCCTCCGGGAGGGAACGGTCCTATCCGCGGCCGAGATCCTTCCCCACGAGAAGTACACCGAGCCCCCCAAGCGCTACACCGAAGGCTCCCTGGTCAAAAAGCTGGAGCAGGAGGGTGTGGGCCGGCCCAGCACCTACGCCCAGATCGTGTCGGTGATTCAGGAGCGGGGTTATGTGGTCAAGGAGAAGGGGGCACTGCGGCCGACCCTTCTCGGGTTCATCGTGGCCGACTTCCTCCGGGAGTACTTTCCCGAGACGGTCCAGGAGAACTTCACCGCTGAGATGGAGGAGTTTCTCGACCTGATACAGGAAGGGGAGGCCCGGGGGAAGGAAGTGCTCCAGCGGTTCTATGCCGCGTTGGCGGAGCGGCTGAAGGTGGTGGAGGAAAAGATAGGGGGCGGGAAAAAACCTTTTCAAGCCCTGACGGACGTTCCCTGTCCGAAGTGCGGTGCTCCCATGGAGGTGCGGATCTGGAAGGGGGCCCTGTATCTTGGGTGCAGTCGCTACCCCGAGTGCAAGACAACAAAGCCCCTGCCGCCCCGCTTTCCTTACCGTTACCGGCGGGAGCGGATCGAGCTCGCCGAAGGGCTCGCCCAGGCTTCCGAGGCCCCCGATCTCCCCTGTCCCGAATGTGGGGGCAGGATGGAGCTCAAGCACGGGCGTTACGGAAGGTACCTTTCCTGCAAGTCATGCGGCCACACCATGCCCGTCCCCACCGGGGTTACCTGCCCCGCCTGTGGGAAGGGGGAGCTTGTGGAGCGCTTCTCCCGCAAGAACGGGCGCACCTTCTACGCGTGCTCCAATTACCCGGAGTGCAGGTTCACCCTCCCGGGGAAACCGTTGGGCCCTTGTGGGGAATGCGGTAAAGGCGTCCTCTACGAGGATCCCAAGCGAGGCCTCATCTGTTCAAACCCCGAGTGTAAGGGCTCCGCCGTCCCTACTCCTCGGCCAGCAACCTGAACCGCTCGAGCTTCTGGAGGAGCTCCGAGCCCTTCAGCTTCTCCAGGGCCTCCTTCTGGATCTGGCGCACCCTTTCCCGGGAGATCCCGAAGATCTCCCCCACCTCGTCCAGGGTCTTGGGGGGCTGGCCGTCGAGGCCGTAGCGGAGCTCGAGGATCCTCCGCTCCCTGGGGGTGAGGTACTCCTTCAGGGCCCGGCGGAGCTCCTGCTGCAGGAGCTCCTTGAAGGTCTCCTTGGTGGGGGAGACGGCGCCCTCGTCGGCGATGAAGTCCCCCAGGACCGAGCCCTCGTCGTCGTAGCCGATGGGGGTGTCGAGCGAGGCGGTGTAGTGGGCGGTGCGCTTGGCCTTGATGATGTTCTCCACGGTGGTATCGAGCTCGTCGGCCAGCTCCTCCAGGGAAGGGGCCTCGCCGTGCTCTTTGATGTGGTCGCGCTCGGCCTGGTAGATTTTGCGGATGAGCTCGTTGATGTGGGTGGGAACGCGGATGGTGCGGGAGCGGTTAGTAATCGCCCGCAGGATCGCCTGGCGGATCCACCAGGTGGCGTAGGTGGAGAACTTGTACCCCTTGCGCCAGTCGAACTTCTCGATGGCCTTCATGAGGCCGAGGTTCCCCTCCTGGATGAGGTCGAGGAAGGGGAGTCCGCATCCCCGGTACTTCTTGGCGATGGAGACGACGAGGCGGAGGTTCGCCTCGGCGAGCTTTTCTTTCGCGGCCTTATCGCCGGCCTCGACGCGTTTGGCGAGCTCCACCTCCTCTTCCTTGGTGAGGAGGGGGACCCGCGAGATCTCATCGAAATACGTACGGATTGGGTTCTCCGGGGAGCGGTGATGAGCTTCCTCCTCTTCCCACTCCCAGAGCTCCTCTTCCGCCTCGAGATTTTCCAGGTATTCCTTGGCGTTAAGTTCCTTTTCCTTCACGTTGCCCATGGAACCACCTCTTTTTTATTCGATAAAGGCTTTTGCCTTTGTTGTCACTCCGAGCGTCCCATTATACCGCGGAAAAGGCCCTTTGATAAGCCCCCGATGTTCCCCATCGGAACCGGGCTCGTGGATCGATCGCGACGGGAAGACGCTTGGGTTAACCCCTCCGGCGCTCTAATACTTTACCGCCTCGAGTACGGGGATAAAATTTTTCTCAGAAGCCCGTGTAGCTCAACCGGTAGAGCGTCCGCCTTGTAAGCGGAGGGTTGCCCGTTCGAGTCGGGCCACGGGCTTTAGCCTCGCGGGGCGAGGCGTTAAAATTTAGACGTCCTGGAGGGGTAGCGAAGCGGTCAAACGCACCGGGCTGTAAACCCGGCGGCTTGAGGCCTTCGGGGGTTCGAATCCCTCCCCCTCCATTAGGTTGTTGTCCCCCGTTTGGGGAGGTAAAATGCGGGTCTGTGGGGGCCCGTGTAGCTCAGACGGCCAGAGCGCACCCTTGGTAAGGGTGAGGTCGGCGGTTCGAATCCGCCCGCGGGCTCCAGCACGGGGCGCTTGAGCTCCATTATTTTTGCCACGCCAACAAAGCAAGGAGGTCGGAAGGGATGTCAAAGGAGAAGTTCGAGAGGACGAAGCCACACATAAACGTGGGGACGATTGGACACATCGACCACGGAAAGACCACGCTCACGGCGGCCATCACCAAGGTGTTGGCCATGAAGGGCCTTGCCAAGGAACGTTCCTACGATGAGGTGGCCAAAGCCGACGCCAAGCTCTTCCGCCGTGACGAGACCAAGATCCTCACCGTGAACGTGGCCCACGTGGAGTACGAGACCGAGAACCGCCACTACGCCCACATCGACTGTCCCGGCCACGCCGATTACGTGAAGAACATGATCACCGGTGCCGCCCAGATGGACGGGGCCATCCTCGTCGTCTCCGCCGCCGACGGGCCCATGCCCCAGACCCGGGAGCACGTCCTTTTGGCACGCCAGGTGAACGTCCCCGCCATCGTGGTCTTCCTCAACAAGGTGGACATGGTGGACGATCCGGACCTCGTGGATTTGGTGGAGATGGAGGTGCGGGAGCTCCTCAATCAGTACGAATATCCGGGTGATGAGGTCCCCGTGATCCGGGGCTCCGCCCTCAAGGCCCTCCAGGCCACCTCCCTGGACGACCCCGAGGTGAAGCCCATCTTGGAGCTCCTGGATGCCCTGGACAACTACATCCCCTTGCCCAAGCGTGAGGAGGACAAGCCTTTCCTCATGCCCATCGAGGATATCTTCTCCATCAAGGGCCGCGGCACCGTGGTCACCGGACGTGTGGAGCGCGGCAAGCTCCGTCCCGGCGACGAGGTGGAGATCGTGGGGCTCACCGACGAGATCCGGAAGACCGTGGCCACCTCCATCGAAATGTTCAACAAGATCCTGGACGAGGCCCTTCCCGGCGATAACATCGGGGTGCTTTTGCGGGGCGTGGAGAAGGACGAGGTAGAGCGGGGTCAGGTCCTGGCGGCTCCCGGCTCCATCACGCCCCACACCGAGTTCTTGGCACAGGTCTATGTGCTTTCCAAAGAGGAGGGCGGCCGCCATACCCCGTTCTTCTCCGGGTATAAGCCCCAGTTCTACTTCCGCACCACCGATGTGACGGGTGAGGTCCAGCTTCCCGAGGGCGTGGAGATGGTGATGCCCGGCGACAACGTGGATGGCCTGAAATGCAAGCTGATCAAGCCGGTGGCCCTGGAGGAAGGGCAGCGGTTCGCCATCCGTGAGGGCGGCCGCACCGTGGGCGCGGGTGTGGTAACGAAGATCGTCAAGTGACATGGCGAAAAAGGACAACGTCCTCATCGTGAGCTTGGCATGTTCGGAGTGTGGGCGCCGGAATTACCATACCACCCGCAATCGCCAGAACCGGCGCGACAAGCTCCAACTACGTAAGTACTGCAAATGGTGCCGGCACCACACCCTGCACAAAGAGGTTTAAAATAAAAGGGTGGACAGGCCCGTAGCTCAATTGGCAGAGCACCGGACTCCAAATCCGGAGGTTGGGGGTTCGAGTCCCTCCGGGCCTGCGAGGTGAGCAAATGGTCCAAAGGATAAGGGAGTATTTTCGGGCCGTGGTCGCGGAGGCCAAAAAGGTCAGTTGGCCCTCATGGCAGCAAGTGGCAGCCTTCACGGCCCTGATCCTCATGATGATCGTGGCCCTGGCCCTGTATTTGGGGCTTGTGGATACGGTGATGAGGGCCATCCTCAGCGCCCTCCTCAAAAGGTAAGGCCCTAACGCCATGCAACGCAAGAAGTGGTATGCCATCCAAACCTACGCTGGCTCCGAGCTGCGTGTGAAGAAGCAGCTCGAGGAGCGGGTGCGCCAGCTCGGCTGGGAGAGGTACTTCGAGCCCATCCGCAGGAATGGGGACGTGGAGTACTTCCTCGTTCCCGTGGAGGAGGTGGTAACCTCCCGTTCCCGCCGCGGCCGGGCCACCGAGTACCGGGTCTCGTATGACTACGATCTCCTGGTGAAGAACAACGAGCGGGTGGAGCGGGGAGCCCTGCTCGCCAGGCGCCCTCCCCGACACTTGAAGAAGCCCGCCCGGGTGGTCTCCATAGAGCCCATGTGGCGGATCGTGGTGGAGCGGGTGGACCGCACCGAGAGGGAGTACCTGGTGCCGCAGGAAAAGCAGCTCCGCCGCGATATCCGCGTGGGGGAGCGGGTACGGACCGGAATCCCCATCACCACCGACTCCGACTCGCGCTATCAGATCGACGTCCAGGGACAGATCGTGGCCCGAGAGAAGGTGCGCAGGATCACCTTGGAGTACGAGGATGGAACCAAAGAGACCCACATCATCCCCGAGGAGCTCTGCCCCCGCCTCAAGGAAGGCCAAGAACTCCCCGAGGGCTTCGAGATCGAACGGGAACATAAGATCTACGCCAACGCTTCCGGTCTGGTGAAGGTCAAGGAGTACAAGGAAAAACGCATCATTTCCATCCACCGGATCGAGAAGCGCCGGCTCTTCCCGGGGTACGTGTTCGCCAAGATGGGCCTGGATGAGGAGCAGATGCGGGAGCTTCTGGCGGGCATTGAAGGTGCCAGGTTCGTGGGGAACCGGTTCCACCCCATTCCCATCGAGGGCCAGGAGATGCTGGCGGTGCAGCGCACCGCGGGGATGATCGAGGCCCCCAAGGTGGAGGAGGAGCGGCGGCCGAAGGTCGAGGTGGAGTTCGAGGTGGGCGAGATCGTCCAGATCATCGAGGGGCCGTTTGCCGACTTCACCGGGGAGATCAAGGAGATCGATAAGGAGGCCGAGGAAGCGGTGGTCTCGGTCAAGATCTTTGGTCGGGAGCTTCCGGTGCGGATAAGCTTGGACGGTATCGCCAAGATTTAAGGTCATGAACGGAGGAGGACGAAGATGGCTAAACAGGTCGCGGCTAAGATAAAGCTTCAGATCCCCGCGGGCCAGGCGAGCCCCGCCCCGCCCGTGGGCCCGGTGCTCGGGATGCACAAGGTAAACATCATGGACTTCTGCAAGAAGTTCAACGAGGCCACCAAGAACGAGGAACCCGGCATTCTCATCCCGGTGGAGATCACCGTTTACTCTGATCGCTCCTTCGATTTCGTCCTGAAACAGCCTCCGGTTTCGGTGCTGCTGAAAAAGGCGGCGGGGATCGAGAAGGGATCCCCTGAACCCAACCGCATAAAGGTGGGCAAGGTGACCATGGAACAGGTGCGGCGCATCGCCGAACGGAAGCTTCCCGACATGAACACCAAGGACCTCGAGGCCGCCATCCGCATGGTGTTGGGGACGGCCAAGAACATGGGGATCGAGGTGGTCGAGGGATGAGGCGTTCGAGGCGATATCAAGAGACGGTGGCGGTGGTGGATAAGACCCGGGTTTACCCGGTGCGGGAGGCCATCGAACTCATGAAGCGGACGGCCACGGCCAAGTTCGACGAGACCGCCGAGGCCGCCTTCAACCTGGGGGTGAACACCTCCCAATACCCCATCCGGGGCACGGTGGTCCTGCCCCATGGGATCGGGAGGACCGTACGAGTGCTTGTGTTCGCCCGGGGAGAGAAGATCCGGGAGGCGGAGGAGGCCGGCGCCGATTACGTGGGTGGGGAGGAGCTGGCGGAGCGGATCCAGAAGGAAGGGTGGCTGGAATTCGACCGGGTCATCGCCACCCCGGACATGATGCCGGTGGTGGGGAAATTGGGCCGGATCCTGGGGCCTAGGGGGCTGATGCCCTCCCCCAAGACCGGGACCGTGACCCAGGATATCGCCCGGGTGGTGAGGGAGACGAAGCAAGGGATGGTGGAATTCCGCGCCGATCGTTACGGGATCGTCCACGCCCCCTTCGGAAAGGTCTCTTTCGAGACGGACAAGCTCCTGGAGAATTTGGTGGCCCTGACCCGGGCGGTTCTCGACCGGCGGCCCGAGGGGTTCAAGGGAAGGTACCTCCAGCGGGTCTCCATATCCTCCACCATGGGGCCGGGGATTCCGGTGGATGAGCGGGAGCTCATCCAGCTTGCCCAAAAGCTCTGAGGAGGGGATATGCCGAAGCCGGAAAAGGTGGCCCAAGTCCAGGCCCTGAAGGAGAAGCTCTCCAAGGCTCAAGGGGTGGTGCTGGTGGAGTACCTGGGCATCCCCGCCCCGGAGATGGTGGAGCTGCGGGAGTTCATGAAGGAGAAGGGGTTGGAGTTCCGGGTGATAAAGAACACCCTGACCCGCATCGCCGCCGAGGAGCTGGGGCTCAACGACCTGGCCCGGTATCTCCGCGGGCCCAATGCCATCGTGATCGGCTACGACGATCCCACCGTTCCCTTCCGGGCGGTGCGGGAATCCCGCAAGAAGTTCCCGCAGCTTGAGGTGAAGGTAGGGATCTTCGAGGGGGAGATCCTCCCCCCCGAGGAAGCGGATAAAATAGCGGAGCTCCCCTCCAGGGAGGAGCTTTTGGCGCGGCTTGCCGGGGCGGTGGCGGGTCCGATCCGGGGCTTGGCCGTTGTCCTGGCGGGGATTTTGCGCAAGCTTGCGGTGGCCCTATCTGAAGTCCAAAAGAAGAAGGAGGCGTCGTCATGACCAAAGAGGAAATCCTGCAAGCCATCGAGGAGATGTCGGTGAAGGAGCTGGCTGAGCTCGTAGCCGCCATCGAGGAGCGGTTCGGGGTCTCGGCCCAGGCCGTAGCGCCCGTGGCGGTGGCCGCGGCTCCGGGAGCCGGTGCCCCCGCTGCGGCCGAGGAGAAGACCACCGTGGATGTGGTGCTTACCTCCGTGGGCCAGCAGAAGATCCAGGTCATCAAGGCCGTCAAGGAGATCACCGGCAAGGGCCTCAAGGAGGCCAAGGAGTTGGTGGACAAGCTCCCCGCGGTGATCAAGGCGGGCGCCGAGCCCGAGGAGGCCGAGGAGATCAAGAAGAAGCTCGAGGCCGTCGGGGCCGAGGTAGAACTCAAGTAGCCGGGAATCCGGGGAGGTGAGGGGGCCCTGGGGCCCCTTTTGTCCTATGGTAAAGGACAGGCGTTGGTACGGACGCTCGCGGTGGTGGATGGACCCACCGTATCTCTTGGAGAGCCAGAAGCGCTCCTATGAGCGTTTCCTGGCGGAGGGGATCAGGGAGCTCTTCGAGGAGATCTCCCCCATCCGCTGCCCAGGGCGTGACGACCTGTATCTTGAGCTTATAGACCCTTCCCTGGGGGAGCCGAGGTATTCCGAGGAGGAGTGTCTCGACAAGGGCCTGACCTATGCCGCTCCCCTCCGGGTGACGGCCCGCCTTTGGGACGGGGGCAAGGTGGTGCGGGAGACGGAACTGTACCTTGCGGATATACCCCTCATGACCTCCCGGGCCACCTTCATCATCAACGGAACCCAGAACGCGATCGTGAACGAGCTCGCCCGTTCCCCCGGCCTCTACATCACCCAAGAGGGACCTACCCTCTACCGGGCCCACTTCCTCCCGGAGCTCGGGGCGTGGCTCGAGATCGATCTGGACGTGCGCCGCTGGACCCTGCGGACGAGTCTCGATCGGCGGGCCAAGGTCCCCACCACCACCTTCCTGCGGGCCCTGGGGATGGAAACGGCCCAGATCCTCAAGCGCTACTCCATTCAGGTACCGCCCGAGGAGCTCCCCAACAAGGTGGGCGCGCTCCTTGCGGAAGACGTGGAGATGGGGGACGAGCGGTGGGAGACGGGGAGCGAGCTCACCCGGGAACGGGCGGAAGCGGCGGCCGCCGCGGGCCGTGCCCTGCGCCTGGTACACCCCGCGATCCAGAAATCCCTTTCCGAGGACAAGACCCAATCCCAAGAGGAGGCGATCCGTTACATCTATCATCGGTTCCGCCCCTCCGATAGGCCCTCCCTGGCCCAGATGGAGGAGTATATCAGGGATTTCTATTTCAATCCCGAACGGTACCGCCTCACCAAGATCGGGAGGTTCAAGCTCAACCGAAAGCTCGGCCTGGACCGGGAGGAGACCTACCTCACCCCGGAGGATATCTTCCGGGCGGTGGAACTCCTGTTGCGCGCCCCCGAAGACCCCAGGCTCCTCGACGAAAAGGATCATCTGGGCAACAAGCGCGTGCGGCTCCCGGGGGAGCAGGCCCAAGCGGCCCTGAGGGCGGGGCTTGTGCGCATGGCCCGCGTGGCCCAGGACAAGCTCTCCCGCTATGACCCCGAGGATAAGGACGCCATCCGCAAGATCATCTCCGCCCGCACGGTCCAGGCGGCGGTGAACGCCCTCTTTTACACCGGGCGGCTCTCCCAGTTCTTAGAGCAGACCAACCCCCTTTCCGAGCTGACCCATAAGCGCCGCCTCTCCGCTCTAGGAGGATCGCCCCAAGCCAAGCGGGCGAAGATCGAGGTCCGGGACGTCCACCCCTCCCACTACGCCAGGATCTGCCCCATCGAAACCCCGGAGGGCCAGAACATCGGCCTCATCACCTCTATGGCAGTGTTCGTCCGGGTAAACGATTACGGCTTCCTTGAGGCGCCTTACGTCAAGGTGAAGAAGGGAAAGGTCACCGGGGAGATCGTGTACCTCATGGCGGACGAGGAGGAGAAGTACCTCATCGCCCCGGCCACCGTCCCCATAGACGCGAAGGGCTACATCCAGGGGGAGCTCGTCCCGGTGCGCACCGGCCGCGAGGAGATCCGGTTCGTGCCGCCGGAGGAAGTGGACTTCGTGGAGGTGGCCCCCCACGCCACCGTGGGGGTCTCGGCCTCGTTGATCCCCTTCCTGGAGCACGACGACGCCAACCGGGCCTTGATGGGCGCCAACATGCAGCGCCAGGCCGTGCCGCTCCTGCGGCCCCAAGCGCCCTTGGTGGGGACGGGGATGGAGCGGGTGGCGGCGGTGGACTCCGGGGCGGTGGTGGTGGCCGAGGAAGACGGGATCGTGGAGAAGGTGGATGCGCAAAAGGTGGTCGTCCGCACCAAGAAGGGGAAAAAGGTTTACAAGCTCGCCAACTTCGAGCGCTCCAACCAGGATACCATCGTGCACCATCGCCCCATCGTCTGGCCCGGTGACAAGGTCAAAAAGGGCGATGTGTTGGCCGACTCCCTCTCCACCGATCACGGGGAGCTCGCCTTGGGGGCCAATCTGCTCGTGGGGTTCTTGTCTTTCGAGGGATATAACTACGAGGACGCGATCGTCATCTCCGAGAGGTTGGTGCGGGAGAACATCCTGGACTCCATCCACATCCAGGAGTTCGAGGTAACGGCGGAGGAGACGAAACTGGGGCCCGAGGAGATAACCGCCGACATCCCCGGCCTCTCCAACAAGGACCGCCGCAACCTCGACGAGCACGGGATCATCCGGGTGGGAACCGAGGTCAGAACCGGGGACGTGCTGGTGGGGAAGGTAACCCCCAAAGGGGAGGCCGAACCCACCCCCGAGGAGAAGATCTTCCGGTCCATCTTCGGCGAGAAGATGAAGAGCTTCCGTAACACCTCCCTGCGCATGCCACCCATCTCCGGCACGGCCACGGTGATCCGGGTGAAGCGGTTCTCCCGCGCTCAGGGGGACGAGCTCGAGGCGGGGGTTAATGAGCTGGTGAAGGTTTACGTAGCCCAGCGCCGTCCCATCGCCGTTGGGGACAAGCTCGCTGGCCGGCACGGAAACAAGGGCGTGATCGCCAAGATCCTCCCCGTGGAGGATATGCCGTTTCTGCCCGATGGGACCCCGCTCGATGTGATCCTGAACCCACTTGGGGTCCCTTCCAGGATGAACCTGGGCCAGATCTTCGAGACGCACCTTGGGTGGCTGTGCAAGCTCCGGGGGGAGAAGGCGGCCACACCTCCCTTCGATGGGGCAAAGGAAGAAGAGATCCTGAAAGAGCTTCATGAGGAGAGGGCCAAGGTGGGCCTTGATGCCGGGGACAACATGGATGGAAAGGTGATCGTCCGGGACGGCCGCACGGGTGAGCCCTTCGAGCAACCGATCACCGTGGGCTACATGTACATCATGAAGCTCGAGCACATTGCCGCCGACAAGATCCATGCCCGTTCCACTGGCCCTTATGCCCTCATCACCCAACAGCCCTTGGGGGGCAAGGCCCAATTCGGCGGCCAGCGCCTGGGGGAGATGGAGGTCTGGGCCCTGGAGGCGTACGGGGCGGCCTCGCTCTTGCAGGAGATGCTCACAGTGAAATCCGACGACACCAAGGGGAGGGTCCAACTCTATAAGGCGATCCTGAAGGGGGAAGAATTCCCCCGCCCAGGGATCCCCGAATCCTTCAAGGTCCTGTGGCGGGAGCTCCAGGGGCTTTGTCTCTCACCCAAGGCTTACGATCGGCGGGGCAAGGAGTTGGATATCGTGTGACGGGGGAGTTCGAGCGGGCGGCCGGCTACCTTCTTTTTCGGGAACGGGGAGGGAAACGGGAATACCTCCTCGTACGTAACAAAAACGGTCGGCATTGGGGCTTCCCCAAAGGACGTATTGAGGCGGGGGAGACCCCCCAAGAGGCTGCCCGCCGGGAGGTTTTGGAAGAGGTAGGGATAAGGGACCTCCGGCCCGTCCCCGGTTTTTCCCGTACCATCAATTACAGCTTCATCCGCAACGGAAAGCTTATCCACAAGGAAGTTACCTATTTCCTGGCGGAGACCCAGGAAGAAGGGGTATTGAACGCCGAAGAACTTGTGGATATGCGCTGGCTTCCGTTTGCCCGGGCCTTGGCTACCCTTACCTTCCCGGAACAGCAGGGGGTGCTGAAGGAAGCGGAAGAGGCCTTGGCCCACCAAAAAAACGAGACCCTGGGGAGAAGCTGAGAACCGATGGAAACAGAGCTTTCGGCGGGATCCGTGGAGCTTTGGGCCGCGTTAGGGGTCTTCCTGGCGGCCTACATCCTGATTTTCACCGAGAGGATCCACCGTACCATCGCCGCCTTGATCGGCGCGGTGGCCATGGTGCTTGTGGGAACCTTCCTCGGATTCTACGACCAGAGCGCGGCCCTTGCCTCCATCGATTTCGGGACCCTGTTTTTGGTGGTGGGGATGATGGTCATGGTGGCCATCCTGGAGGGGACCGGGGCCACCCAATACCTGGCCATCAAGATCGCTCAGGCCTCCCGGGGTCGGCCTTTTTTGCTTCTCGCGGGCTTGGGGGCCTTTACCGCCGGGGCCTCGGCGTTTTTGGACAACGTTACCACCATGGTCCTCATCGCCCCCCTCACCATCTCCATCGCCGACATCCTCGACCTCTCGCCCCTCCCCTTCCTCACCACCGAGGCGGCGTTCGCGGTGATGGGGGGGTTGGCCACGTTGGTAGGGGATCCGGCGAACATCATCATCGGCTCGGGTTCCGGTTTCGGCTTCGTGGACTTCTTGGTGCATCTTGCGCCGGTGGCAGCAGCGGTATGGCTCGGTTCCCTGGCCGTCTTCCTCCTCATCTTCCGGGATTTCGTGCGCAAACGTCCCAAGAACGTGGAAAAGCTCATGGGGATCGATGCCAGGAAGGCCCTGGAGGACCCCGCGGGGGCACGGCGGATGGGCCTGGTGCTCGGGGCGGTGATCCTCCTTTATCTTGCCCACCAATGGCTGGGCCTGGAACCCGCTACCGTGGCCATGTTGGGTGCGGCCTTGGCCTTGGTCGTGGCCCGCCCCGACGTGCGGAGGATCTTTTCGGAGGTGGAATGGAGTGCGGTTTTCTTTTATGGAGCCTTGTTCGTTTTGGTGGGGGGGTTGGAGCACGTGGGGGTTCTGAAAGAGTTCGCCCTTGTCTTTCAGAGATTCGCTGCGGGTAACGTCCTGATCGCCTCGGTGATCCTCCTTTGGGGCGCAGGGATCCTCTCGGCGGTGGTGGACAACGTCGCCCTGGTGATCGCCCTGGTACCCGTGCTTCAGCGGCTGTCGAACCTGGGGCTTCCACCGGAACATCTCACGCCGCTTTGGTGGAGCCTGGCCATCGGGGCGGTGCTTGGGGGATTGGCCACCCCCATCGGCTCTTCGGCCACCGTGGTCACCATCTCCATTTCAGAACGCACCGAAACCCCCATCGATGCGCGCCGCTGGATGGCAGTGGGGGTACCCGCCTGGTTCGTGGGCCTTTCCCTGGGGACCCTGTTCGTGGTCTGGGGGGTCCTCTCGGGGTTCTACGCATGATCCCCGTCGTCGCGAGCGTCATCTTCCTCGCCACATATGCCCTCATCTTCTCGGGAAGAGTGCACCGCACCATCGCGGCGCTGGCGGGGGCGGTGGCGATGATAGCCACGGGGATCGGCCTTGGCTTTTACGATTTCGACCTCGCCATGGAGGCGGTGGACTTCAACACGGTGGGACTCCTTTTGGGGATGATGACCATCGTGGGCATCATCCAGCCCACCGGGGCCTTCCAGTACTTCGCCATCCGCCTTTCCCGGATGAGCCGGGGGCGACCGTGGCTCCTTTTCTTGGGGCTTTCGTGGTTCACCGCCCTGGTCTCCACGGTCTTGGACAACGTGACCACGGTGGTGATAGTAGCCCCGGTGACGGTCTCTATCGCCGAAGTCCTTGGGGTAAACCCAGTGCCCTTCCTTTTAGGGGAAGCGGTCCTCTCCAATATCGGGGGAGTGGCCACGTTGGTGGGGGATCCCCCCAATATCATCATCGGTTCGGCGGCTGGGTTCTCCTTCAACGCCTTCCTCACACACCTCGGGCCGGTTGTCCTCACCGTGCTTCTGGTATCCACCGCCTTATTCCCTTTCTTTTTCCGACGGGAGCTGTGGAAAAGGCCGGAAAACCTGGAGAACCTGGAGCGGTTGGACGCGAGGCGGGCCCTGGTGGATCCAGCGACCATGCGGAAGATGTTTTGGGTCTTGGGATTTACCGTGCTCCTTTACTTCGTGCACGAGCCTTTGCACCTTCCTCCAGGCCTCGTGGCCCTGATCGGCGCCGCCTTGGGGCTCCTCTGGGTACGTCCCAAGGTGGAAGAGGTGATGAACCTCATCCACTGGGATGTGCTGCTTTTTTTCATCGGCCTTTTCGTGGTGGTAGGGGGACTGGAGTCCGCGGGGGTATTGGGGCTGATATCCCAGGGGCTGGGGAGCCTTGCCCGCTCCGGGGTCTTTATTGCTGCGGTGGTCATCCTTTGGCTCAGCGCTTTCATGTCGGCGGTGGTGGACAACATCCCCTTCACCATCGCCATGGTGCCGGTGATCAAGGGCCTGGCAACACAGGGGATGGTGGTGGAACCCGTTTGGTGGGCCCTGGCCCTGGGGGTGGGCTTTGGGGGGAACGCCACCCCCATCGGGGCCACGGCCAACGTGGTGGTGATCTCCGTCTCGGAACGCACCCCTTATCCCATCTCGTACCGGCGTTGGGTATCGTCCGCCACCCCGGTTGCCTTTTTAAGTTGTGTGCTGGGGACCGTCTTCCTCATCCTGGGGATCGAGACCGGGTGGTTCCTGTAGAGAGCTCCGTCGTGGCCCCTCTTTTAAGCACCCGTTAAACTGGCCCCGAGATGAAGGGGTTGAGGAAACTGCGGGAAGGCCTTTGGCTTCTGGACACCGGTCAGTTCGGGCTTCCCCGCTTGGGCGGAGTCTATATCCTGCGAAGCGGGGACGAGGCGGCATTGATAGAGACAGGAACCTCCTTAGCCGCTCCCACCGTTCTCGGAGCCCTGGATGCTTTGGGAATCGCCCGGGAAGGGGTGCGAAAGATCTTCCTTACCCACATCCACCTCGATCACGGGGGCGGCGTGGGGGTTCTGGTGCGGGAGCTGCCCGAAGCCACGGTGGTGGTCCACGAACGGGGAGCGAAACACCTGGTGGATCCTTCGAGGCTCCTTGCTTCCGTTAAGGAAGCGGTGGGAGAGCGTTTCCCCCTTTATGGGACGGCGGAGCCTGTGCCCCGGGAAAGGATAGATCCCGTAGGCAATGAACGGACTTTCCGGGTGGGGGAGGAAGAGGTTTCGGCGATCCCCACCCCGGGCCACGCGCCACATCACCTCTGTTTCTACCTTCCCCGGACGGGGGAGCTCTTTACCGGGGATGCCGCGGGGCTCTACCTCGGGGGGAAGCTCTACCCCACTACCCCTCCTCCCAGCTTCGACCTGGAAAGGGCAGTGGAGAGCTTACAGCGGGTTTCGCTCTTGCGGCCCAGGCGCCTCCTCTACACCCATTTCGGCCCGGCGGAGGAGCCGGGAAGGCTCCTGCGCGAGTATGGGGAGGTCCTTGAGTGGTGGGTAGGAAAGATCAAGGCGGTCAGGGATTCCGCGCCGAGCGAAGAAGAAGCCATGAAAAGGCTCCTTGCCGACCCGGAGGTTGCGGCCTATGCCCATGACGGCGACAAGGACATGGAGGAGCTGGCCATGAACATCCGCGGGGTGCTGGTATACCTCGGCCGCGGGAAATGATCGCCAAGGTCGCCCTTCCCGTCCCCAAGGTCGCTCCCTTCGACTACGAAGTCCCGGAGGGAATGCGGCTGGGGGTGGGCCACCGGGTTCGCGTGAGGCTGGGAAAGCGTTCCCTTTTCGGGATTGTGGTGGCCCTGCGGGAAGAACCCGAGCATCCAGGCCCTTTGCAGCCGATCCTGGAAGACATGGGCCTCGTGGTCCCCTATTGGGAGCTTCCGCTTTTGGAGGAGCTTTCCCGCCGGTATTTCGTCTCGTTGGGCATGACCCTTGAGCGTTCCCTCCCCCGGAGGGCGCGTCCCCGACCCCGGCGCCTGGTCTTGGGGGTGCCGCTCCCGGAGGCCCGCCGGGCCCTGGAAGGGCTCGCGGAACGTGCTCCGGCCCAGGCCAAGGTCCTGGAGCGGGCGTTGGTGGGTCCGGTGGAAGAAGGGACGCTTAAAGCCGAGACCGGGGTTTCGGGAGGCACGATACGGGCCTTGATTAAAAAAGGCCTCCTGCGGCCGGAATCCCTGCCCTTTGCTTTTCGTTTCCGCGAAAAGCCCAAGACCTTGCGCCTTACTCCCCATCAGGAACGTGCCCTGGAGGCCATCACCGCGGAATTGGGGGATAGGGGAAAGTTCCTCCTTTTCGGGCCCCCAGCGGCGGGAAAGACGGAGGTGTATCTACAGGCGGCGAAGGCGGCTTTAGAGGCGGGCGGAGATGTGCTCCTTCTGGAGCCCGAGGTGTCCCTTCTTCCCCAACTCTGGGCCCGTGCCCAGAATGCCCTGGCTCCGCGGGAGCCTTTGCCTCGGCTTTACTTCGGCGACATGCCCCCCGGGGAGCGATGGCGCACCTGGGAGGATGTGCTTCGGGGGAAGACCCACGCCGCGGTGGGCACGCGCTCCGCGGTCTTTCTCCCCTTCGGCAAGCTCCGGCTCATAATCCTGGACGAAGAACACGAGCCCGCCTACAAGCAGGAGGAGATGGCCCCCCATTACCACGCCCGCGAAGTTGGAGAGCTCCGGGCCATGCGGGAGGGGGCGACGCTCCTTTTGGGTTCCGCTACCCCCAGCGTGGAGAGCTTCTTCCGGGCGGAACGCGGCGAATACGTGCTTTTGGAGCTTCCCCAGCGGGTGGTGGGGGAGCCACCCGAGGTGCGAGCCGTTCCCCTGGGACCGGACGAGGTGATCACGGAACCTTTGCGGGATGCGATGGAACGCCATCTCGATGCAGGGGGCCAGGTCCTCCTTTTCCTCAACCGCATAGGCTTCTTCACCGGGGCCTCTTGTCGGGACTGTGGCGCGGTGCTTCGGTGTGAGCGGTGCGAGGTGGCGTTGGTGTTTCATCTGGAGGAGAGGACGTTTCGTTGCCATGCTTGCGGGGCGGCGTACCCCCGGCCTCGGTGTCCCCGTTGTGGGGGGCAGCGGTTCCGGCTCTTCGGCGTGGGGACGGAGCGGGTGGAGTACGAAGCCAAGAGGCTTTTTCCCCGGGCCCGGGTGGAGCGCCTGGACTCGGAGACGGCCAAGAGAAGGGCCGAGATCCTGGAGGCATTGGCGGGAGGAAGGGTGGATATCCTGGTGGGAACCCAGATGGTAGGGAAGGGTCTGGATTTTCCCGGCATCGCACTGGTGGGGATAATTAATGCCGACGGCCTTCTTTCGGCACCGGATTTCCGTGCCGGGGAGCGCACCTTCCAGCTGATCGTGGCTGCGGCCGGGAGGGCGGGAAGAGGGGAAAGGAAGGGCGAGGTCATTGTTCAGACAAACAATCCCGATCACTACGCCATCTCCCACGCCCTACGGGGCGATTACCGGGCGCTGTACAACGACGAGCTCTCTTTCCGCCGGGAGCTACGGTACCCTCCTTTCGGGCAATTGGTGCGGATCTTGGTGGAAGGGAAGCGGGCGGAAAAGCTAGCGGGTAAGTATGCGGAAGCCTTGGGAAAGAAGGGATTGGAGGTCCTCGGTCCGGCACGGCTCCTCCCCCTGCGAGGGGTGCCCCGGTACCAGGTATTGGTTCGGGGGGATGAAGGGGTGCTCGAGAGGATCCGGGCCGTTTTACCCGAATTTCCTGGGGTGACAAAGATAGATCCTTCGCCCGGCTGGATCGGTTAAACCGAACCTCTGCAGTAACCGAAAGCCACGAAGCACCATGATCCTCGGTCTCGGCGCGCCGCCTGCCTCCCGGATCGCCGGTGGCACCGTCACCTCCGTTGAGGGGCAACCGGGGTCGGCTCTCACGGTGCGCTATAGCGTACGAGCCGGATCCCTTCCATGCGGCCACAACGGTAAGGGTCATCTCGGGAGCCGTGGAACCGCATTATCAGAGCTCAGCCGATTCCCAGGTAGGCCTTCACGAGGTCCGAGCTCACGAGCTCGTCCTTGGGGCCCTCGGTCACGATCCGCCCCGTCTCCAGCACGTACCCGTACTCGGCGATGGAGAGGGCGGCGCGGGCGTTCTGCTCCACCAGGAGGATGGTGCGGCCCTCCTGGTGGATCTGGCGAAAGGCGTTGTAAAGCTCGGTGATGAGGACGGGGGCAAGCCCAAGGGATGGCTCGTCCAGGAGAAGAAGGGTGGGTTTTGCCATCAGGGCCCGAGCCACGGCCAGCATCTGCTGCTCCCCTCCCGACAACGTCCCCCCGGCCTGCCGCCGCCGCTCTTTTAGCCGCGGGAAGAGGCTGAACACCCATTCCAGGTCCCGTTCGATCTCAGTGTCGGTACGGGCGTAACATCCCATGAGAAGGTTCTCCCACACCGTGAGATCGGGAAAGATCCTGCGTCCTTCCGGACACATCACGATCCCCAGGCGCACGATCCGGCTGGGACGCAGCCCCACGATGGGGCGCCCCCGGTAAGTAATCTCCCCTACCCTGGGGCGCACCAAACCCATAATGGTCCGCAGGGTCGTGGTCTTTCCCGCCCCATTGGCCCCGAGCAACGTCACGACACTTCCTTCCGGGACCGAAATGGAGATCCCCTGTAGGGCGTGGATCCCCCCGTAATAGACGTGCAGATCCTTCACCTCAAGCACCCAGTGCCTCCTCCCCCAGATAGGCCTCGATCACTTTGGGGTTCGACTTTATCTCCTCGGGCGTCCCCTCGGCGATGGAGACCCCGAAGTCGATCACCCGGATCCGGGGACAGATCCCCATGACCACCTGCATCACGTGCTCGATGAGGAAGATGGTGAGGCCGAACTCCTGGCGGATCCCGCGGATGAAGTCCATGAGGTCGGCGGCCTCGGCGGGGTTCATCCCCGCCGCGGGCTCGTCCAGGAGCAGGAGCCTGGGTTCGGTGGCCAAGGCCCGGGCGATCTCCAGCCGCCGCTGGAGCCCGTACGGAAGAGAACCCGCCGGTTCATTGGCCCATTTCTCCAAGCCCAGTCGCTCCAGAAGTTCCATCCCCCGCCGGCGTATCTCCCGCTCCACCCGGAAATAACCGAATATCGGCACAATGGCCCCGAAGAAGGGGTTCTTTACATGAGGATGGAAGGAGATGAGCACGTTGTCCAGGGCGGACATGGTTCGGCAGAGGCGGATGTTCTGGAAAGTGCGGGAGATCCCCAACAGGGCCACTTTGTGGGGCGGAAGGCCGGTTATGTCCCGCCCCTCGAAGATGATCTTCCCGGAGGTAGGGGTGTAGTGGCCGGTGATCATGTTGAAGATGGTGGTCTTCCCGGCGCCATTGGGACCGATGAGCCCCACGAGCTCGCCTCGGTGGATATCCATGGAGAAATCGTTGACCGCCACCAATCCCCCGAACTTCATGGTAAGCCGCCGCATGGAGAGGATGACGTCGTTGTTCCCGCTCATGTCCGCCTCCTTCGGAAAAGCCCCAGGATCCAGTCCCATGTAAACTCCGACTCCCCGAAGAGCCCCCGGCGGAAGAAGAGCATCACCAAAATGAGTAATACCGAGAAGAAGACCATCCGCATCCCCGGAACGATCGCTGTATCCAAGATGCGGAGGCCCTCAAATATCCCCGCAAAGACGAACCCCATCACCACCGCCCCGGTGATACTCCCCAAGCCGCCAAGAACAATGATTATAAGGAGGTAAAAGGTCATGAAAAACCGGAATGGGTCTGGACTCACTGTCCCCACCAAAGTCGGGTAAAGCCCACCGGCTACCCCGGCACAAAAGGCGCTGAAGACGAAGGCCACCAACTTCATGAGGAAGACGTTTATACCCATGGATTGGGCCGCAAGTTCGTCCTCCTTGATGGCCCGCAGGGCTCTACCGAAACTGGAATATTTTATGCGCACGGCGGCATACGTGATCACCACCAATGCCCCAATGGACCACCAAAGATTGGTGTACCGGGGGATTTTCGTTATCCCCATGGGCCCATTGGTCAGAGACATCAGGTTCACCACAAGCACAAACAGGATCTCGCCGAATCCAAAAGTCGCGATCGCTAGATAGTCGCCACGTAATGCCCGCAATGCGGGAATTCCAACGATCACTGCGGCGATCGCCGCAAGTACCCCTCCGGCTATTAAGGCGAGAATGAAACCCGAATAAGGAAGGGAAAATTCCGAGAAGGGCCATGCCAAGGGTTGGAATAACCACACGATCTTCTTCTGTTCCAGGGGAAGTATCAGCAGGGTGACGAGGTATGCACCGAGGAGCATAAATCCATGGGGACCCAGGGAAAACTGCCCCGTGATCCCATTGATAACGGTATACCCCACGGCGGCGATTGCGTAAATTGCCCCGAAGTTTAGGACTTGCCACAGAAACCGATCGAGGTTTTTGTCCCCCCAGGCGATGAAACCAAAGAGAGCTGCCAGTGCAAACAGGGTGAGGATTCTGTTAAGCTTCATACCTTCTCCTTGAGGGCTTTCCCCATGATCCCTGTAGGCTTAAAGAGGAGGAAGAGGATGAGGATCATAAAGATCACCGCGTCGCGGTAGCCCGAGTACGCAGGGAAGAGGGCCACAAAGAGGATCTCGGCCATTCCAAGGATGAAGCCGCCGATCATTGCTCCGATCACATTTCCGATTCCCCCCACCACCGCGGCAGTGAAGGCCCGCCAGCCGGGGATGATCCCGATGTCGAACCGCAGCGCCGGATACCGGCACCCCCATAAGATCCCGCCTACCGCGGCCAGGGCCGACCCCACGATGAAGGTATAGGAGATAATCCGGTTTATATCAGCCCCCATGAGCTCAGTAGTCTCCATATCAGTGGCGATGGCCCGCATCCCCCGTCCCACCTTGGTTCGGTAAAGGAGATAAAGGAGGCCGAGAAGGCACACGGCGGCGATCACGGGCACCCAGATGGTCACCGCTTGTACCCTGGCGCCCCCTACCTGAAAAATCTTTTTCATAAATTCCGGCTGGGGAAACTGTTTTTGGATACCGCCGGCCCATGGGAGGACAATGATGATATGTTCCAAAAGAAGGGACATCCCAATGGCGGTTATAAGGAGGGAGATTCTGGGGGCGTGTCTCAACGGACGGTAAGCGATCCGCTCGATGGCCCACCCCATGGCAGCGGTGAAGATCACCGAAAGCACCGCCGATATCCACCAGGGAAGCTTGAAGAGGAAGTATCCGAAGAAGACCCAATAGCCAGCGAACATGAAGACATCGCCGTGGGCAAAATTGATGAGGCGGAGGATCCCATAAACCATGGTGTAGCCGATGGCGATCAAGGCGTAAAGGCTCCCCAATGTAACTCCGTTCAGGAGTTGCTGAATGTCCACCGCGCCTCCGTTAAGTTGAGAGAGGCGGGCCGGCTTCGCGCCGGCCCGCCGGGCTTAACCTCAACCGCCTTCTTCTTCGATGAGCTTGCGGATGTTCTCGGCCTCCTCTGCGGTAATCAGCGAGCCGAAGGCGAACTGGCCGTTCTTTACGGTTAGGAATACGAAATCCTTCTTGGGGTTGCCCTCAGGGGTCATGACCGTGCGGCCAGTGACCACCTCTAGATCGGCCGTTTTGAGCGCATCCTTTATGGCTGCGGGATCAGCGGTGCCGGCCCGCTGGATAGCGTCCACTATCAAGAGGTAGCAGTCCACCGCCAACGCGCCGAAGGCGTCGGGGGACTCACCGTACTTCTCCTTAAAGGCCTGGATATACTTTTTGCCCACTTCGGTCGTGGCCACTTCCTCGTGCCAGAAAGTGGTGAACATAATGCCTTCCACCGCCTCGCCGCCGATCTTGATGAGCTCCGGGGCATAAAGCCCATCGGCACCCAATATCTGTTGTGTGAGACCGAGGTCCCGGGCTTGTTTCGCCATCAGGGCCACCTCGGTGTAGTAGTTGGGCGCATAAATGATGTCCGGGTTGAGACGTTTGATCTCCGTAAGCTGAGCGGTGAAGTCCACATCGCCGGTGCGGATAGCCAAGGTAGCCAATATCTTGCCGCCCAAGGCTTCGAAGGCCTGTTTGAAGTAGTTACCGAGTCCGACACAGTACGCTTGCGCCACGTCCACTACCACCGCAGCGGTCCTTGCACCGAGCTTCTCATAAGCGAGGTACGCCGCTACCGGTCCTTGATCGGTGTCCACGAAGCAGGCCCGGAAGCAATATTCGGGCTGGGTGGTCAACGGGTTGGTGCTGGTCGGGCTGATCATGGGAACCCCAGCAGCCTGAACGATCTCACCGGCGCCAAGGTACGGGCCCGAACACATGGTGCCGATGATGGCCACCACTTTCTCCACCTCTATCAGGCGCCGAGCTCCCGTGGCGGCCTCGGTGGGCTCGGTGCGGGCATCGTAATAGACTAACTCGATGGGCCTGCCCAGGACCTCCGTGGGCACAATCCCCGCCTCCCGGGCGAGCTCCAAAGCCCGTTTGGCCATCTCCCCATATGCCGCACATCCGCCCGTGAACTCCACCAATACCCCGATCTTGATGGGCTCTTGGGCTACCGCGAACCCGGCCAAGAACGCCAACGCCGCCAGACCTACCAAAAATCTCCTCACCGCTACCTCCTTTCGGAGCAAGGGAAGCCTTCAGCCCATGCCGCCCCTCGCCCCCTGCCTGGAAGTTTAATTGATATTGTAATGCAGATAGTTTCGGGATGTCAATTTTTGCCGCTGCCGAGCTTCAGACACGAGCTGAGATAGGGAGTAGGGGGAGGAAACGTTCCCCTACCTCCCGTGCGAACAGACCGGAATACAGCCGGTAGCTCCCGTAACCGCCGAGGACCCTTCCTCGTGCAGCCTTCCCCAGTGCCGACAAAACCCGTTACGCGTCATGCGTTACGGAATATGGGTCTTGTCCATCGGCCGCTCAAGGCCCGAAAGACCTCTGAGGTCCCGGAAGCCCTCCTCGATCGCCGTCCCCTTGCAGTAGATGGGGAGGGTTTTTGGAGATCGAGTTCGGTGGTGATCCAAAGGGGTTCGGGATGCCCCTTCTTCCCAAACCCCGGCCACGTTCACCTCCCCCTTGTACCGGAGCCCCCAGAGGAAAACCCTTCCCCCGGGAGCCAAAGACAGTTGTCTCTTTTGGCCGTGCTTGTCGGTGAAGGTGGGATGCCGGGCGGTGTTGAGGCGCACAACAAAGTGGACCTCCGCTTCATCCGGGATAGGGGCTGGCCGATCCGAACTCGTCACGCGTTACGCATCACGGGTTTCGAACGACGCTGGATGAAGACACAAGGAACCAAAAGGGGATGGCCCGGGCGACCTCGGTGATCCTCGGGGATCGGGCCTTGAGGATCCCCTGGATGATCATGGCTGTCCTCCATGCCCGGTCTTCCCTGTCGAAGAGGGCGGAGTAAACTTGCAGAACGTTTTTAGATTTGCGGACCTCATTTCCATCACCCCCTGCAGCCACGTTGACCGTAGGCGATGCCCCATTTCAATGTCCCGAGCTCAGGCTGTTCCCCTTGATCGAGCAAGCGAAGGTGCTAAAATAATTTGCAAAAAAGGATCTTTTTATCAGAGATGTTCCCTCAATCGGTAAAATATGCAGTTGCTAGCTTGGTAGAGCTCGCCCACCGCGGCGGGTGGAGACGGCTCGTGAAAATAAAGGATCTCGCCCTCGATCTCGGCATCCCCTATCCCTTCCTTGCCAAGATCTTTCCCCAGCTTGTGCGGGCAGGGATCATAATATCGGTGCGCGGACGGGGAGGAGGTGTCCGTTTCGCCCGACATCCATCAGAAGTGAGCTTGGCCGACGTCATCCGAGCCATCGAGGGGGATAGGTTCTTTGACGATTGCCTTCTCAACTTCGACCCCTGTAAAGGACACGAAGAGAGGTGCCCTTACGTAAACCTATGGGACCCTGTTCGGGATCGAGTCCGGAAGTTCATGGAATCCCTCACCATCGGGGAGCTCGCGGAAAGGAGAACGGAGTGAGCGAACTCATTGGAAAGGATCGCCAGGAAATCCTGAAGGAGCTCTTGTGGCGGCTGCACATAGGGGAAGCTCCTGAAGCGTTGGTCCCAGAGTTTAAGGAAAAGTTGGGCGATGTCTCGCCCCTGGAGATCGCCCAGATCGAACAGGAACTCGTACGGGCGGGGATACCCCGGGAGGAGATCCGCAGGCTCTGCGAGGTCCACCTCGCCCTCTTCCGGGAGTCCCTGGAGGAGGTGGAGCTCCCGGTCCCTCCCTGGCACCCCATCCACGTCCTTATGGCCGAACACCAGCACATGACCGAGACGGGAAGGAAGCTCCTTGAGGCCGCCAAAAAGCTCGACTTCTCCCCTGAGGTCCGGGAGGAGTTCCACGCGATCTTCGAGAGGCTTTTGGAGACGGAATCCCACTACCTGCGTGAGGAGAACGTCCTCTTCCCGTATCTGGAGAAGTATGGGGTCACCGAACCCCCGCACGTCATGTGGATGGAGCATGATCAGATACGGGGAATTAAGAAAGCGATAAAGGCTGCCCTGAAGCGCGGTGATACTCCCCGGCTGGCGGAGCTTTCCCGGGGACTTCTCGAAGCCATGACGTCCCACTTCTACAAGGAAAACAAGGTCCTCTTCCCCACCGCTCTGGAGGTGATCGGGGAGGGCGAGTGGCCCACGATCCGTGCCGAATTCGACGACATCGGCTACTGCTGCATCACCCCGCCGCCGATGCCCGCGGAGGGAACCGGGGAGCGGGCCGCTGCCGTCCGCGGCGGCGAGATCGAACTCCCCACCGGTAAATTCACCGTGGAGGAACTCAACGCGATCTTAAACACCCTCCCCGTGGACATCACCTTCGTGGACAAAAACGACACCGTCCGCTACTTCAACGAATCTAAAGACAGGATCTTCGTGCGCACCAAGGCCGTATTGGGCCGGAAGGTCCAGAACTGCCATCCCCAAAAGAGCGTTCACCTCGTGGAGAGGATCTTGGATGACTTCAAGAACAAGCGGCGCGACGTGGCCGAGTTCTGGATAAATTTTGCGGGAAGGCACGTCTATATCCGCTACTTCCCTGTGTGGAACCCGGACGGCGAATACCTGGGCGTGATAGAGGTTACACAAGACATCACCGACATCAAGAAGCTCGAGGGCGAGAAGCGCCTCCTGGACGAAGGATAAAACCGCTCAGAACCGGGAGACGCTGCGAGGAGTTCGAGCGGGAACGGGCGGGGCCTTCTGTGAAGCTTTGCGGCCTCAATCGTGATCGGGTCGCGGACCAAGGGCCCTCCCGACCTCGGGCGATACCAGGAACTCGAGTTCGGCCACCGTTTGTCCTCTCCAGGTCCCCAATCGGCGCGCGCTCCCCTGGGGATCGAACCTTCTTCACATCGGGCATCGAAAACTGCCTGGCTTGCTACCGCATCTCAGGAAAAAGCTCGTTGCTAAGCTTAAGAAGCAAGTTCTGGGCGGTGGGATGCGAAAGCTGCCCACTCCGCGTACGTTTGTGAATAGGAGCAATGGTGCCGCTTTTGGATGAACACGTGCGGGAAGAAGTGAAGCGCGAGTTCGCGGGACTTAGGGGAAAGTGAAGCTCCTCGGCTTCACCCAGGGAGTTCTAGTGCCACTACTGCGCCGAGACGCGGGGCCTGGCCGAGGAGACCGCCGAGCTCTCCGACCGGATCGAGGTGGGAGTCCACGACCTTTTGGGCTCCAAGGCCGTGGCAGATAAATACGGGATCGACAAAATCCCGGCCATCGCGGTATTGGGCGAAGGAGATCGGGACCACGGAATCCGCCTTTTCGGGATGCCGGCGGGGTACGAGTTCTCCTCGCTCCTTGAGGCAGTCAAAATGGCCTCAAGCGGCGCCTCGGGGCTCTCCCCTGAGGCCCGGGAGGCGCTGAAGGGGCTCAAGAAATCCATACACATCCAGGTCTTTAACCTGCCCCCATTGTCCCATGGCGGTGCAAACGGCCACCGGCTGGCGGTGGAAAGCGACCTCATCAGGGCCGACATGACCGAGGCATCGGAGTTTCCCCATCTCGCCAACCGCTACGGGGTGTATGCCGTACCCAGGGTGGTGATGAACGAGCGGGTGAGCTTCGGGGAGCCCTTCCCGAGAAGGCCTTCTGAGCTACCTCCTCCAAGTTGCACAATCGTAGATTAAAAACTGTGAAGGCGCCGCTTGGCGCGGCCTCTTTATTCCCCTGCGGTTATACTTTTCTGCGACACATGCTCAAAGTAGATGGAGCCAAGAAATCCGGTAGCGGGACCGTTGTGCGGACCGCGGTGGCCCTGGCCGCCCTCTTAAGCGAGGATCTCTTCCTTTACAACATCCGGGCCAAGCGCGATAAGCCTGGTCTCAGGCCCCAACATTTGCGGGCGGTGCGGGCGGTGGCGGGGCTCTGCGGGGGATCGGTGGATGGGGCCGCGGTGGGAAGCATGGAACTCTATTTCCACCCTGGAAAGGAGCTTCGCGGTGGGGAACATACCTGGGACATCGGCACCGCGGGCTCCACCACCATGCTCGCCCTCACGGTCCTCCCCGTGGCGGCGTTCGCCGACCGACCCTCGCGGTTCCGCGTCCGCGGCGGTCTCTTTCAGGACTTCGCCCCCTCGGCCTTCCACACCCAGCACGTCCTCCTCCCCACCCTCAAGCACATGGGGCTAGAAGCGGAGCTCGAGATCCTGCGTCCGGGGTATGTCCCCAAAGGTGGTGGGATCATCGAGCTCAAAGTAAAACCCCTCCAGGGGAAGCTCAGGCCCCTGGAGAGGGAGGCGCTCCACGGGGAGCTCCGCTTCTGGGGCATCTCCCTCTCCTCGCACCTCAAGCAACGAAAGGTCTCCGAGCGGATGGCGAAAAGATGCCAGGCCACCTTGAGGCGGCGGGGAAAGGACGCGAGCTTTTCGGTCCTCCACGACGAGACGGCACCCCAACCCGGGGCGGCGCTCGCGCTTTTCGCCGAGGACGCGGACGGGTGCCGCCTGGGGGCGGACCGGGCCGGCGCCCCGCGGCGCTCCGCCGAAGAGATCGGAGAGGCCGTGGCGCGGATGCTCCTTGCGGACCTCGACTCCGGGGCCACGGTGGACCGGCACCTGGCGGACCAGCTCATCCTCTACGCCGCCCTGGCGGAAGGCGAAAGCCGCTACCGCATCCCCACGGTCACAGACCACGTGGAATCCAACCTCTGGTTGGTGGAAGAGATCCTGGGGGCCTCGTGGGAGATCCGGGGGAACCTCCTCGTTATCCGGGGGGTCGGCTATGTCCGGGGTTAGGGTGAAGATCCGGGGGATTTACTCCACGGCCCTGACGGGGCTCCTGCTTGAACGGGGCTTCGAGATCGTTTCCCCCAGCGAGGTGATTCGGACCCGGTTCGGGCTCCCGGAGAGCCCCGGCCCCGAGGAGGTCCTCATCATCGACCGTCGGGACAAGCAGGGCGTCGTGATCGAAGGCGTGCGGGGGGCGGTGGAAGAGGTGATGGTGGCCCTCGGGGATGCCCTCCATTATGCGATCTTTATTCGTCAAGAGGCGAAAGCTTCCAAAGCTAAGGGGCTCTTGGCCGCCCTCGCCGCCGCCAAATTGAAGGTGCTCGCGGAGTTCCCCAAGCCGGTGAAGGAAACGCTTGATGAGATTCGGGCGAAGTACGTCCCCACTCTTCCGGGGCATCACTACCTCAAGACCATCGATTCCCAGCGGGTGGACGAGGTGGAGGGCGTGGCCCGGCCAGAAGACCTTCCCGCCGCCGCGGCGAGGCTTCGGGAAGAGCTCGTCTACCGGTTCTTCGAACCGGGGAAAACGGTGGAGGTATGGCACGGGAAGGCCCGGAGCGGGTTCAGCTGGCGGGGGATGGTGGCGGAGTTCGTGCCCGGGCAGGCATTGGTGCTGGAGCGCCGTTTCCGAGCAGGAGGCACATACGATTCCCTGAATTTACCCAAGCTCGAGGGGGACCGCGGCACGGTGGAGCTGTATGAGAAACGTTGGTGGGGGCGACGTTGCTACTTCCGAGCCGACGGTACCCCCATCGGCGAGATCTACAACATCCATACTCCTCCCGAGCTCTACCCGCAAGGGGTGCGCTACTTCGACCTGGAGGTGGACGTGGTCCGCCACCCTGACGGCAGGGTAGAGCTCGTGGACGAAAAGGACTTGCATCGCAAGGTGGAAGAAGGCCTCATCCCCGAAGCGTTGGCCATCCGGGCTTTGGAAGAAGCCCGATCGTTGGTCGAGGGATTGGAGCGGGACGGGGTTGCCCCTTCTTGCCCATCTTAAGCTAAACGGACGCCGCACTTCATGACCCGCCCAGTTAAATCCCTAGCGGATTTGGCTTACGTTCTCCCTTGATGCCCACGTTGGGGGCGATGGTTCTGCCAAAGACCCTCTCGAACTCTCTTTGCGATCCCACATATAGATCCGTTTGATCTCCTATGCCGTCCGACGATCTCCTTCGCCGCGCCCTATCCGGCTATCCTTTGGCCGACCTGCTTCTTTGTCCCCTCGGCGCCCACTTCCCGCTGGCCGGAAAGGCCAGATCGAGACCGCTTCCGTCCATTCCTTATTTAAGCCCCTTCGCTTGCCTTTTTGACACTCGCAGATCGGCCGATCGAGTCTGTCGGCGAGGCGTAGATGATTGCGGAACCGTGAGGCTCATAATTGATCTTAAGTTCCCTGATGCCCAGGGTCTCGAACTTGTGGCGAAGGGCCGCGGCGCTTTCGGGGCTTTTACAGAAAAAGAGGATGAACCCGCCCCCCCCGGCCC